>Ga0265298_10004677_pt1 | contig 17391 bp, 16 predicted proteins | sample AusTroGonzalo_MG_3_FD_193486 | JGI IMG/M metagenome (GOLD analysis project Ga0265298, IMG submission 193486) | Bovine rumen microbial communities from tropical cattle in Woodstock, Queensland, Australia - Gonzalo_01 | ecosystem: Host-associated > Mammals > Digestive system > Stomach > Rumen ... | reverse complement strand
TATCGCATCATCGCCACCAATGATTCGGGTGAGACGGCTTCGGTGGTTTCAAAGTTAGTTCTAAGTAGATGAAAACAAGACTATTATGAGAAAAAGTATTATAAAGTTCCTGATTTTGGGCCTCTTAGCATTCGTGGCGGGTAACCGCTTCAGCTTCGCGCAGGAAAACGCCGCCCATTCTGTGTTGAGCCAACACACTTGGTATAGGCTTTCCGTGGCCGAGGAAGGCATCTACAAACTGGATTGCGCCACACTTTCGGCGATGGGCTTTGACATGGAGAGCCTCAATCCCAATCAGATACGGATTTTTGGCAATGTTACCGGTCGTCTGCCGGAAGCGAATTCCGAGACCCGTCCCGACGATTTGAGAGAATTGGCCCTTTATGTCAGCGGGGCTGGCGATGGCTCGTTTGATGCCGACGATTACGTGCTTTTCTACGGCCAGGAACCCACCCGTTGGAAGCTTAAGGAAAACTCGGGCAAGGTCTACGAGCGGGAACGGAACTACTATTCCGACTCCACCTATTATTATCTCTGCGTTGATAGCGGCGTTGACGGGCTTCGCATCGGCCAAAAAGCCACATTGCCCGTGGAAAGTGCCACGACCGTCATCACTGAATTCCCTGATTTCACTTGGCACGAGGAGGAACTGTTCTCGCCTTATTCCATCGGACAGAATTGGTTTGGCGAGATGCTCAATGTGCAGGATACTTTGTTGGAAATTCCCTTTATCCTGCCCGATTTGGTGAAGGGGAAGCCCATTTACATCAAGACCACGCTGATGGGACGCCAGAAAAAAGCAGAACTGCATTACGACTTGTGGGTCAATGACAATATCTTGGCCAACCATGGCAGCATCGCGGCCACCAACAGCGATAACCAGTACGGCAAATGTGTCACCTTGGACAGGCAAATCCTAAGCACGAGCGACACATTGCTTTTCTCAATACGCCTTTATCTCGGTACGAAAGACCCCATGTTGTTCCTCGATTATGTCGAGATGTTTTATTGGCGGCTTCTGAAACGGTCGGCGGAGATGTATCCTTTCCGTTTGGCACCATCCCAGTTTGGGAACGGCGTTTCTGCCATTTGGGTGCAAAATGTTGACCGGGACTGCCAACTTTGGGATGTCAGCGCGCCTCTCAGCCCAATGGTGCAGGAAGGCATCCTGAGCGGGGGCAATTTCGTGTTTGCCACCGATGAGCGGGTGGAACGGCGTTTTGTCATGTTTGTGCCATCTGGCATACGACCTGTGACTTCTTGGAAAGCCATTCCCAACCAAGACCTTCATTCCATCACTGGTGCCGACATGCTCATCCTTACTGCACCCATGCTGTGGCCACAGGCTTGCGAGTTGGCCCAATTCCATTTGGAGGAGGACGGTTTGGAGAGTGTCGTGGTGGACGTGAACGAAATTTATAACGAGTTCTCGACCGGCACACCCGACCCATCGGGCATCCGCGATTTCGTCAGGATGGTGTACAGAAGAAGCGGTGGACGGCTCAAATACCTGACCCTTTTCGGACGCGCATCGTTCGATTTCAGGAACCTCAAGGGCTTCGACCGCAACTTCGTCCCCTGCTATGAGACAATGGAAAAGCCCGAATACATGTTGAGCTTCTGCACAGACGATTTCTTTGGCATGATGGACGAGGACGAAGGCCTGAATAGCAGTGGTCACGTCGACTTGGGCATTGGACGTTTGCCAGTTTCGTCGGTCGGTGAAGCTGAAGCTGCTTTGAGGAAGATTCGCCATTATCACGACCTATCGGCCACCTGCGGCGAATGGAAGACCAACACCATCCTTGTGGCCGGCGACCATGAGACCAGCGAGTTCGTGAAAACGCCTGAAGAAAGCGCCCGCATCTTCGACACGATTCTTCATGTGATGAACCTGAAGAAAATCTATGCCGATGCTTTCCCGACGGTCAATTTGGCGTCGGGGGAGGCCAAGCCTCAGGCCCACGATGAGCTGATAAGTGCCATAGAAAAAGGAGCCCTCGTGATGTCTTATGCAGGGCATGGCGGTGTGAGAGGTTTGACGAACAAGGGCCTTTTCACCGTCACAGATATTCCCAACCTGAACAATTTCGACAAGCTGCCGTTAGTATTCACGGCCACGTGTGAGTTTACCAAATACGACGACCCCTTGCTGGTTTCGGCTGGCGAGCAGACGTTCCTGCATCCCCAAGGTGGAGCGGTGGCGCTGCTTACCTCGTGCCGTCCTACCCAGAATGAAGGCAACAAGTTGTTTTCCAAGGCTTTCTCCAATGCACTTTTCCGCCGCGATGAGGATGGGAGACCCTTGCGTTTTGGCGACATCGTCAGGATGAGCAAGAACAACGACATCAATTATTCCCAGAGCAACATGGTCAACAAGAACATCATGTATCTCCTCATCGGCGACCCGGCTCTGCGCTTGTCGCTGCCTCAGGAGGAGGTTGCTACCCTGAGCGTCAACGGAATAGGTGCTCATGCCAACGAAATCGAGATTCACGCTTTGAGCATGGTCACGGTTGAAGGTGAAGTCAGGGGAGGGACGGGAAATGTTGACACCGACTTCAACGGAAAGCTGTGGCTGCGGCTGTTCGACAAGCAGTCGAAAATCATCATGCTTAATAATCCTGTATCAAAGTATTACCATTTCAAGGATGTGCTGTATCAAGGTTGCGTCAGCGTGAGGAATGGCAGGTTTACGGCCTCGTTCCAAGTGCCTTCCGACATCAATCCGGGCACCGACATCTGCCGAATCAGCTATTACGCCTACGACTCCATCAGGGGCATTGATGCGCAAGGTGCCTTCGACAACATCACCCTCGGCGGCACTGACCCCACAATGATACTTGACAATGAAGGTCCGCAAATTAGCTTCTATTGGAACACGACCGACTTCCAAAACGGCGATGTGACTGAGCGCCAAGGCACCCTTTACGCCGACCTTTACGATGCCCAAGGCATCTATCACTACGACTTCAGCATTGGCCGAGACATTGTGCTGAACAGTAACTTCTCAGCCTTCGACAACCTGATTTTGAATGAGCGATACGAGCCGGCCTTGGACGATTTCCGCCGTGGCCGCATCGAGATTCCAGTAACTGACTTGACGGAAGGCACCTACGAGTTTGAGCTGAAAGTTTGGGACATGCAGAACAATCCCTCGACGGCGTACTTGTGGTTTGTGGTCGGCGAGGACCTTTTCCTCGCAGGCGTGCGTAACTACCCCAATCCCTTCAGTGAGGAGACCCGAATCACCATGACCCACGTGGGCGAAGACGGCAATTTCCATGTGAACATGGAGGTGTTCGACCTCATGGGGCGCAAGGTTGCGGTGATTTCCGAGAACCTCATCTCGTCAGGCGGCGGTCATCTGGAACCCTTGCTTTGGGATGGCCGTGACAACTTTGGCCGACAGTTGCCCACAGGCGTCTATCTCTATCGCCTGACCCTCACCGACCAACAGGGCAAATCCCGCTCGGTGTCCCAGCGCATGTTGATTTCCCGATGAGGTCGGATGAAAATTTTTTCATTCCATGCAATAAGCAAACCGAATATGCGTTATTTTTGCAATTTAAAACTAAATGAGTGTAATATGAAATTCAAGAAACTGATTCTCGCCGCGTTGCTTCTGACAGCGGCAGTCTCGTATGGACAGAGCAACCACAATTACATCGGACAGGACTATAGCGTCTCGCCCAACGTCATCACCACGGCAGTGCCGTTCGTGTCCATCGCTCCCGATGCACGGGGCGGATCGATGGGCGACTGTGGCGTGGCTTCGGAACCCGATGTGTTTTCGATGAACTACAATCCAGCGAAGTATGTTTACCTGGAGGACAAGCTGAGCATTGGCTTGGGCTATAGCCCTTGGCTGAGGAAATTGGTCAACGACATGAATCTCGCCTACCTTGCGGGAGCCTATAAGATCAATGACCGCTCTTCGGTGGCCGCCAGCTTGCGCTACTTCAGCTGTGGCGAGATCAATTTCAGAGGCCCGAACAACGAGGACTGGGGCAATTACAGTCCCAATGAATGGGCTTTGGACGCTACCTATTCCCGTATGCTCGGTGATTATCTTGCGGGTGCCGTGTCGGGCCGTTTCATCTATTCCAACCTGACCCAGAACATGGGTGGCGACAACAGCTCACCGCGTCCGGGCATCTCAGTGGCCGCCGACATCGGTGTTTATTACAAGCGCCCTGTGGAATGGTTCAAAACCATGGATGCTGATTTCGCTTGGGGTGTCTCCATCACCAACATCGGCAGTAAGATCAGCTATGACGCCATTTCGACCAGAAAAGACTTCATCCCCACCACCTTGCGTTTGGGACCCAGCCTGAAACTCGAACTTAACGAATACAACTCCTTGGCCTTCAATTTGGATTTCTCCAAGCTGTTGGTGCCTACGCCTCCGGTCATTGCGAGAGACTCCATCTCCGGCCAGCCCATCGTCGACCCCAATACTGGCGAATATCTGATTCAGTATGGTCGCGACAACAATGTTTCCGTGGTGCAAGGCATGATTCAGTCGTTCTATGACGCTCCGGGTCATGGCTACAACAGCGAAGGTGTGTTGGTGGATTTCCCTGGTGGCGCATTCTATGAGGAACTTTGCGAAATCAACATCGGCTTTGGAATGGAGTATTGGTACAACAACGTGTTTGCCGTGCGCGCCGGTTATTTCAACGAGACCGCGCTGAAGGGCAACCGCAAGTATGTCACCCTCGGTGCCGCCTTGCATTACAATGTGTTCGGCTTGGATGTCTCCTACCTGATTCCCGTCAATACGGTGGCAGGCAGCAACCCGCTTGAGCACACCTTACGTTTCGATCTTACTTATAGCTTAGGGCAAAAGAAAGATAAATGATTTGTTTTTCATGGTTAGAGAAAAGCGGCCCGAAAGAGCCGCTTTTCTTGTTTTGGTCTGTTTGTTTGTAAAGACGGTGTGCACACCGTCTCTACCGGTCCATTAGAATATCAATGCCAGCAGCACATACAGCCAGTGTGCCGCGATGCCTGCGCAGAGGCCGCCGATGGTATGTGCGCCGATGGCCTTGCCGATGAGCTTGCGGTAGCCGAGGCTGTCGAGCATGGCAGCGTGGGTGCTGAGGAAACCGCTCCAGCACATGCCGATGGCTGTGAACACGGCGATGGCGTTGTTGTCGATGATGCCTTCAGCGATGAAACGAGGCACCAAGCCGATGGCGGCACCCACGGCACCGAGGGCCGTCATGGGGAAGGAAATCAAGGCGCCATATTTGAAGCCAAAGAGCCAGTCGAATATGAAGTTGATTTTGTTGGCTGCCCAACTGATGACAGGCACACCTTCGTAGGCCACGCCGAGGTATTCGCCGTTCTCGCCCGCCGCACCGAAGGTCAGCATCATCACGATGGTGGAGATGCAAAGCACACCCGGGATGATGGCGAAGCCGATGCTCACGCCGTCCTTGCCGCCGTCCAAAAGTGAGTTGAGGAAACGCATGAACACGCCGCCTTCGCTCTTGAAGGTGATTTGCTGTTCGTCGCCGCCAAAACCCTCATCGACAGGCGCGTCCAACTCGGGATAGGCCTTCAAGGTTGAGCGTTGCATCAAGCGGGTGGAAACAATGCTTCCGATGACCGCACCGGCCACGCCAATCAAGGCACCCTTGCCGAAGCCCAGGCCCGTCATGAAAGCGACCACCACCAAACCCATGCCGAAAGCCGTGCCGAAGTTGGTGAGTGAAACGAGTTGGTACTTCTTGAAATAGCGGTTGAAGTTCTTGTCGTGTGCCAAGGTGATGATGGCGGGATTGTCGCTCAAGAAGGTCATGATGGCACCTAAAGCCGCCACGCCCGGTAGGTTGTAGAGCGGCTTCATCAGCGGTCGGAGCAGGTTCTCCAACAAACGCACTACGCCAAACTCGACGAGCATCTTGCTGATGGCGCCCATCAGCACGCAGATGGCCATGATGTAGAACACGGTTTCCAACAGCAGGTGGTAAGCCGTCTGCATGAAGGTGTTCAGCATCTTGGGCAGTGTCATCTTGTAGGCCAGCAGCCCGAAAAATGCGAAGAAAATGATAAGGAAAAGGATGGCCTCGAAGCTGCGCTTGGTGGTGAACTTCAAAGGACGTTTCAGCTTTTCCTCGAATTTCTTGAAGATTTTTTCCACCCTCTCGTGGTAATTGAGGGTGCTCCGTTTTACGGTGTTGTATTTCGTCTTTGCCATAGGAAGTGGTTATTTTATGAGTTGAAGCAGATTGACTTTCCACGTGAGGCCGAGGTTGGCCTGGAACTTGCTGCTGCCGTCCACGCTGGTGTGAGATCCGCACAAGTGGAGGCGGAGGCTGCGGTCGCCCAGAGGATAGTATTCAAAGCCAAGGCTCTCGAAGTCAACCTTTTTGCCAGGAACAACATATTGGTCGTATGCCTCGGTGTTGGGCAATTGGGCTTGGTTGTAGTCATAGCCGGCCTTGGCGAACACGATCCATTTGTTCCCGATGTCGACACCGATGCCGAAGATGGCGGTCAGGTCTTGTCCGAAGAACCGCTCCTGCTCAAACGAGGCGCGGTTGATGACATCAAGGTACATCTCCACACCCTTGAATTGCAATTTGTTACCCAAAGCAATGTAGTTGATGAATTTGCCAGGTTGGTATTCAATCATGTTGACTGAATATGCCGTTTTAAACACGCCGAAATTGCCATACCACATCAAGTTGTAGGCGTAGATGCTCTGCATCGCGGAATTGATGAAAGGAGAGTTGCACATCTGGACGAGCACATGGTTTTTGCCTGAGTTGTCCTTGAAATTGAGTGAGGCGCCCACCTCGTAGCAACATACGGTGTTCCAAAACTCGGTGCCGTAGTAAATGTCGATGGGGTTGGAGTCATATTCCCAGCCGCCGATGGCAACTACCTGTTTACCAGCGGAAAGGAAAAAGTTATCCGTAAAGTTCCAATTGAGGTAAGCCCAGTCGGTGCCTTGGAAGAAAGTGTTGGCGAAGCCGATGTTGGGCGCATTGATGCGTTGGCGCAGGTGGTAGGAGAACTTCTTGCCGATAGTACCGTCCAAGGCCACAACGAGGTATTTTCCCGAAAAACCGTGGTTGATGCTGTCGTTGTCCAAATGGTAGTCGAGGGTGAAGTCGGCGCGGGTGTTCAGGTGTAAGTTGTCTAAAGTGACGAAGGGCTTTTTGTCTTGCGAAAAGGCCCGCGAAAAGGCCAAAATGACCAATAAAGTGAGTAAAAACGCTTTTCTCATAGGCTGTGTGTATTTTGCGGCAAAAGTACGAATTAAAAGTGTCGGAAAAAGCGTTTCAGGCAACAAAAAACGGGGCGGAAGGCTCCGTCCCGTTTTTGGGTTGGTTTTAGAGGTTGGATTTCAATGCCTTAGCCAATCTCAATGGTTTGGACGGCTTGTTTCTTCTCTTCGACGGTCACCTTCGGGATGACGATGTCGAGGATGCCGTTTTCGACCTTTGCGCTGATTTGCTCCTTGTGGATGTCGTCAGGCAGCATCACGGTTTGGCGGAAGTGTTCCACCGAGAACTCGTGGCGCAGGTAGCGCATCTCTTCCTTGTTCTCCTTCTTGGTTTCCTTGGTCATTTCAACGACGAGGTTGCCTTCAGCGTCGATGCTCAGTTTCACGTCGTCCTTGGTGAGGCCGGGGATGCAGAGTTCGAGTTTGTAGTTGTCCTTCGTCTCCATGATGTTCATGCGAGGGGTTGAGTAGGTCGTGTCGTTCCAGTTCATCAGTTCGTTGAACAGCGTCGGCATGAATTCTTGATTTCTTCTTACTAACATGGCTTTGATCTCCTATGTTTAATTGTTTGTTATTTTGTTGATTTTGTTTTCTTGTTTTTGCCCGTCCTTTCGTTCGGACGACCCAATATAGTCAAATTCTTTGCCAAGGCCAAAAACGGGCCAAAAGCGGTGTTTTTAATGACAAAATTTCCGAATTATAGCTGTTTTGAGTAATTTTGTATGACAAAATTTCCGAAAAGTGGGTGATAAAGGACTGCTGAATCTGGAAAATGACTGAAAATTGAAAGGTTTTTCTTGTATGACATAAAATTTTCCTATTTTTGCCTTCGATTTGGTTTGCCAAGTCGATTTATTGAAGAAGCGTTATGCTCGTTTAGATTGGAAATGTAGGAGTTTTCAGTAAAGCAACGAATTGGCATAGCGGTTTTCACGCATATGCGTGGGCTGCTGTTCCACAAGTTGCTTTAGGTATCCTACAACCTCCAGTCTTAGGTGGCAAAACAGTTCCACGCTTCTTATATAAATATGAAGCTATAGTAAATAAAAACAGAGTATTAATAATTAAAAATCAATTTGTTATGAAAAATCAAAAAATGTTCTTTACTGCACTTTTTCTTTTGGGTGCATCGCTGTTTTCTCAAGCACAATCCGTTCAAGTTCAGCCCATTAATACGGCTGTGCCATTCCTGAACTACGCTCCTGATGCTCGTGCATCGGCAATGGGTGAGTGTGGGGTCGCAACGGATGCGGATGCTTTCAGCATGTTCTATAATCCAGCGAAATACGCTTTCATGGAACAAAAGCATACGATGATATCTACTGGTTTTGCTTTGTACTCCAGTCCACTAACTTCTCCGCGACCAGTATTGCTGCTTGATGCGTTTGCCCAAAAAATCGGCAACTCGGCCATTGCTGCCACGGCGCGATATTATTCTAGTGAAAGCATCGAACTTAGGGATGAATACAATAACTATCTTGGAGAATATAGGCCGAGAGAATTTGCTTTCGATGTTGCCTATGCCTATCGTTTTGGCGAGTATTTTTCGGCTGGTGTAGCTGGGCGTTTAATCTATTCCAGCCTATTTGGAATGGGGTATTATAATAGTACTGAGGCGCTTTCGGTAGCAGGTGATGTTTCGGCATACTATAAACGTCCATTGGGTCGTGTGATAGATTTGTCGTTAGGTGCCAGTATTACCGACATCGGCACAAAAATGCACTATAATTCATTCTCTGGCAAAAAGGATTTCATTCCTACCACCTTGCGGCTTGGTTCTGGTGTAAAGTTTAAGTTCAATCAAAACAATTCACTTGCGGTCAATCTGCAACTCTCGAAACTGTTGGTGCCCTCAACACCAATCATTGCTCGTGACCCCTTCTCTGGTCAACCTATTGTTGACCCCAATACGGGTGAATATCAGATTCAGTATGGCTATGACAACAACGTTTCCGTGTTCAAGGGTATGATACAGTCGTTCTACGACGCTCCTGGCCATGGTTACAACTATGAGGGTATGATAGTGGAGTACCCTGGCGGTGCATTCTATGAGGAGCTTTGTGAAATCAATACGGGCATTGGATTGGAGTATAATCTTTTCAATCACGGTTTTTTCCGTTGCGGATACTATCATCAGCCAGCTTTGAAAGGTGGTAATAAACATGTGTCCTTGGGGGCAGGTATGCGTTTCGGCATTTTCGGCATGGATGTGTCTTATACTATTCCCGTCAATACGGTGGTTGGGACAAACCCCTATGAAAATTCCATCCGTTGGGACATGTACTTCGCTTTCTAAAAAATTGTATGATTTTCCTTATGGATTTCGGCTTGTTTTCGGGCTATATTCAGTAATTTTGCGGCCTGCAAACAAGCCGAAATCATGGAAGAAAAGCTGTTCAATAAGAATTACCTGTGCCTTTGCGCGGCCAACTTCTTGTTTTTCTTTTCGTTCTATCTGCTGCTGCCTGTGCTGCCTTTCTTCATTATGGAAAAATTTCAGGCCGGCAATGCGGTCATCGGCACGGTGATTTCGTGTTACACTTTGGCAACCTTGGTCGTGCGACCTTTTTCGGGCTACATGATGGACACCTTCAAGCGCAAACCCTTGTATTTGTTGGCTTTGTCGCTGTTTACTGCTGTGTTTGTGGGCTATCTTTTCGCCGCTACCATCACCATATTAATAATGGTGCGCATTGTGCACGGCTTGGCTTTCGGCCTGACTTCGGTGGGTGGCAACACTTTGGTCATCGACGTGGTGCCGTCGGAGCATAGGGGAGAGGGCATCGGATATTTCGGCGTGGCCAACAATATTGCCATGGCAGTCGGCCCGATGACTGGACTGTTTGTCTATGAGCATTTTAGCTTCAATGTCATTTTTCTCGGTTGCATGGGCTGTAGCCTGTTGGCTGCGGTGTTCGCGTCACAAATCAAGCATAGGGTTAGGCCGCCCGTGAAGCGTCCACCCATTTCGCTCGACCGTTTCATTTTGTTAAAAGGGCTGTTGGCTGGTGTTTCCTTTGCCTTGTTGGCCTTTTCCTACGGACAGATTTCCAACTATATTGCACTGTATGCCAACGACATGGGCCTGACCATCAGTAGCGGCTTGTTTTTTACCGTCTATGCCGTTGGCCTGATTGTCTCGCGTCTGTTCTCAGGCAAAATGGTCGACAAGGGCAAAGTGACGCAGACCATCGCCTTGGGGCTTGGTATCACCGTTTTGGCTCTGTTCGGTTTGGGTATGTGCCATCATGCCAACAAGTTGGGTGCGAACTATACCGCCGTGGCGTTTTTGGTCATCGCCTTGTGTTGCGGTTTGGGTTTTGGCACCAGCTTCCCGGCCTTCAATGCTCTTTTTATCAATCTTGGCACCAACGCCCAGCGCGGCACGGCCACTTCCACTTATTTGACCACTTGGGACTTGGGCCTTGGCATCGGTATTTTCTCAGGCGGCATGTTGGCGGAACGGTTCTCCTTCTCGACGGCCTATCTCGTCGCCGATGCAGTGGTTTTGGTATCGTTCGTGTTCTTCGTTTTGGTGGTTGCGCCGCATTATCAGCGAAATAAGGTTCGATAAGGAACTTTACGCTTGGGCTGACTGGTAAAACACTTGCCCAACACGGTCAATATGCTCGCCAATAGGCGTGTTGGCATGTTTCTGATAGTCGAGCAGGTCAACTTGATACAGCAATTCGAGGTCGTCAATTTCGATGAGAATACTTAGTAATTGATTGTAGTCCAAATTGTTGCCAATGGCGGCCAAATCAATGTCAGAGCCTTCGCGATAGTTTCCCTTTGCACGAGAGCCGAAAATAATCACTTTTTGGATGTTCGGATGGCGACGAAACACTCCCTGAAGTTCGCTAATCACCGTATCGCTGAGACCAAATTTCATGATTGTCGGTATTGTTGGTCTTGGGATAATGATTCCAATTCTTCATCCAATTCTTTTAATAAAGGTGCATATTCGCTGAAAATCAGCAAAGTGATCGCACGGACTTCTTCGTCATCATAGACATGCGACAACGTATTGCGCGATTTGGCCATCTTGCGCCAACCTTCATGGTTGGTAATCAAGCCGTCTTCGAAAGCCATTTTCAGCGTTCCGTTTGGACCTGACATGAACTCATAACCCTTGTATTCCAGTAGGTCCTGCAAGACTTTCCATGCCAGTTCAAAGGTGTATTCGAAGCGTTGCACGAGACCTTCCTGCTCCAATTCCGACAGGTCGTTAATGGACTGTCCGCTTTCGGTCACTTCCAACAGCCTTTGGCAAGCCTTGTGGAAATTAGCGTATCGTTGGATCCAGCGGATGTCTATTTGAGGTTTCATATCAGATTCTTTTAGATTATTTCGCCGCAAAGATAATAATTTTCCTATTTTTGCCCCAATAAAACCTTCTTCAAATGAAAAAACTATTCCTTTTCGCCATCCTTTTGGCTTCATTACATCTTTCTGCCCAGCAGATGCTTGTCGGCTCCTACAACATCCGTTACAAAAATGCCAATGACAGCATCAATGGCGAGATATGGAGCAAACGCTGTCAGGTCATCTGTGACCAAGTGAATTTCATGGCTCCCGACATTTTTGGCACACAAGAAGTGCTTTGGCCGCAATTGCAAGACATGAAGAAAGCCTTAAACGGCTACGACTACATCGGCATCGGGCGCGACGACGGCAAACGTGGCGGTGAACACGAAGCTATCTTTTACAAAAAGGACAAACTCCAACTTCTCGACCATGGCGACTTTTGGCTCAACGAGACTCCTAACAAGCCCGCGTTGGGTTGGGATGCGGCCTGCATACGCATTTGCACTTGGGGCAAGTTCTCCGTGATGGCTCCTGAAAGGGAACAACGTCGGGGCTTGTTCAACCGAGGACCAAAAACGAGGGGGATTACGTTCTATTACTTCAACCTCCACATGGATCATGTGGGCGTGGTGGCGCGACGCGAGGCGGCCAAATTAGTTGTGAATCGCATTCGCGAGATTGTACAAGGTGCGCCTGTCATCCTCACCGGCGACTTCAACGTTGACCAAAACGACGAGATTTACACGATTTTCACCCAATCGGGGCTGCTGAAAGATTCCTACGACGCGGCTCGCATCCGCTTTGCGGAAAATGGCACATTCAACGCCTTCAAAACCAATTACTTCACTACAAGCCGCATCGACCATGTTTTTGTGTCGTCTGTCATCAATGTTGAGGCATACGGCGTATTCACCAACAGCTATTGGACGCCCGACGACGACCCCGACAACACCCTCAAGGCTTCCGATGCGCCGCAACAAATCTCATTCGACACCTACATCCGGCACAATCCCTCAGACCATTATCCGGTGTTTGTGAAGATTAGGTTTTGATTTTGTGTTTTTTCACCTCACTCAGGGTTTGCAAGATTACCGAAATGATAATCAACGCAATACCAATGCAGAACGAGAAATTCAACTCCTTGTACTCGCTGAAGATGAACATCGAGAGGATGATGCTGTAAACAGGTTCAAGGTTGTAGGTCAGGTTGACGGTGAAAGCGGGAATCTTCTGAAGCACAATGATTTGCAACAGGCAAAGCCCAATGGTGCAAACAATCACCATGAAGGCTAAGTAAGGATAATCCATTCCAACAGGATAGAGTCGTCCGACGGGGATGAACTGATTATATATAGGTATCAGGCAAGTCAGACCGATGAGTCCGCCAACCATTTCCCAAAGCAGCATGTTTTTGGCTTCGTAATGCTTCCCAACTCTTTGATTGGCAATGGCAAACAGCGCATACAAGGCTGATGACACGATGCCTAAGACAATGCCCAACCGATACCGTGCATCGAATTGGAAAATGAGGTAAATGCCGAGGATGGTGAGCAGGCTAAACAAAAACTCTCGACCTGAGAATTTGTGTTTGTTGATGATAGGCTCGAACAATGCCGTGAAAAAACCTACCAAAGAGAAACACACCACACCGATGCTGACGTTGGATGCCTTAATGCTGGCATAAAAAAACACCCAATGCAGGCAAAGCAACATGCCTACGCCGCCCATCTGGAATAAGTTGTTTAGTTTGTAGTTGTTTAGTTGTTTAGTTATGGCCAGAAATGCCCACATAATCAGTGCGGCAGCAGCCATGCGCCACCAAACCAAGATGGCAGAATCCAAGGTGATGAGCCGTCCCAGCACGCCAGTGAAGCCAGCAATGAATACGGAGAGATGCAGCAGAAAATAGTCCTTTTTCATGGCTTTCTCCTTTGGCGGACGGCCTCGAAAGTGACGATGGCGGTGGTCACTGACACGTTGAGTGAGTCGGCGATGCCGTTCATGGGGATGATGATGTTTTGGTCGGCGGCCTCGACCCAAGCTTGCGAGATGCCCGTGGCCTCAGTGCCCATGACAAGGGCGGAGGCCTTGCGGAAGTCGGCGTCAAGGTAGTCGATGGAGGCTTTGAGGTAGGTGCAGTAAATGGTTATTCCATTCTGTTTCAGCCATTTGATGCATTCTTCAGTGGGGCAGGCATAGACTGGAACGCTGAAAATGCATCCAATGCTGGCGCGGATGGCATTGGGGTTGAAGAGGTCGGTGGCAGGGTCGGCGATGATGACGGCATCCACTCCGGCGGCATCAGCGGTACGCATCACGGCCCCGAGGTTACCAGGTTTCTCAACGGTTTCCAACACGATAATCAAAGCGTCTTTTCGTGGCTTGAAATCGCTGAGGCTCTTGTATTTGGGCTTGGCCACAGCCAACAATCCGTCGCTGCCTTCGCGGTAGGCGATTTTGTCGAAAACGTCTTCCGAAACAGTTTCGATGGACTCGGCCTTGATGGAAAGCGGCTCGCGTAACAACGGCTCACAGATGTACAATTGCTCAATCTCGAAGCCGCATTGTTGCGCCCGCTCGATTTCGCGCTGTCCCTCAATGAGGATGCGGTTCTGCTCGCGGCGCTCAGAGGCTTTCTGCAATTTGACGAGGTTCTTTATCTTGGGGTTGGTTTTGCTGGTGATCATGAGTTTAGGACTTAGGACTTGGGATTTAGGACTTAGGACTTAGGACTTTCGAGGTAGGAGATAAATGCACCAATAGCATTAGAAAGTGATTTGCATCTTTTGTTTAACTCTAGCGCTGTTTCTTCAGGACAATAACAGAGTTTCGGGCATAAATACAGCATGTTCCTTACTTCGTTGCAACTACCACGAGCAATTTTTAAGTAACGAATCATCGTTCTGTCTGAGTTGTATCCGCAGCCCTCGGCAATGTTGTTGGAAATGGAGATGGAAGCGCGTTGAATCTGGTCACGGAAACCATAATCCTTATTGTCCTTTAGCAAAGCGTAAACTGCCAAAGCAATTTCTTGTGCATCTTGCCAAATTCTTAGTTCCTCAAATGGACGCATAATGTAGGTATGTTATATTTAAGTTATTAATTATCAAAGTTCCGTCTTCTGTCCCCTGTCCTCTGTCTTTCGTCTTTTGTCCTCCGTCCTAATTTGCGACAGCACCAATCCTGCAACCACCACGACGATACCAATGATTTTGTTCACCGTCAGGGCCTCGATGGCGAGTAGGTAGCTGAAAATGGCCGTGAAAACGGGAATCAGGTTGGAATAGACATTGGCTCTCGATGCGCCGAGTTTGCTGAATGAAAATGCCCACAAAGCGTAGGCAATAGCACTGCAAAACACGCCGAGGCAAACCAAAGGGATGATGTATTCCCGCACGTTGGCGAAGTTGGAAGGCTGGAAACGCTCCATGACGAAAACCAAGGGGATGAAATAAATCATGCCGACAATGTTTTGCATCCAAGTGATAGTTAGTGGTTTGTATAGCTTTGTCAGTCGGATGAGTGCAATGGAATAGCCGACAGCCACCAGCACGGCACCACAAAGGAACAGGATGCCCTTGGGCGAGGCGGTGAATTCGAGGTTCTTGTTGAGTAGCAGAACGATAACGCCTATGAAGGAGACAATGAAACCGATGATGTTCATCAGTCCCAATCTCTCTTTGAGGAAGATGCGGGCGGCGATGGGGGTCACCAAAGGAATCAAGGCGATGATGGCTGATCCGATGATGGGGGAGGTGTTTTTCAGTCCGTAGCCCTCGAAGATGAAATACAGGAAAGGCTCGAACATGGCCGCCAATGCGAAAAGTCCCAAGTGTTCTTTTTTGACTTTTTCGTTCAGTCGGAAGACGAAAAGTATCGTCGTGAAGAAAATGGTGGCCACCACGAGGCGCAGGCAAATAGTCGTAGTGGGATTGAGGTTATGGTAGGCCTGAGTTGACCAGACGAACGACATTCCCCAAAGAATCATGGCGGCAATGCCGGCGAGGTGAACGATGTAACTTTTGTTTTTCATGCGGCAAAATTACGTTTTTTTGAGTTTGTTTTCCCCAAATGGAACATTTCGGCAAGATTTTTGTAGCTTTGCACCGTGTAAAATCGAATAAGTTTAATCTAAAATCTTTCCAAAAATGAAAAAGCTAAGTATTATTTGCATGACGCTGTTGGCCGTTTTCGCGATGGCTTCATGCCGTGGCCCGCAAGGCCCAGCCGGTCACGATGGCAACGCGAATGTGGCCTCATCGAAAGTGACCATTCACAACTATGATTGGGTGTGGTTGGAGGAATATGGCCAATGGATGGTAACTATCGATTATCCGGCCATTACCAACAATGTTTACAATCATGGCGCGGTGCTCGTCTACATGGATGTGAACGGCGCTTGGTCGCAAGTGCCGCTGACGTATTACTATCAGGATTTCATCACTTATGAAGATGGCACCCAAGAAGTTATCGACTGCGAGGCCTCCATTGAGGTGGCGACATTGAGTGATGGTGCTGTACGCCTTTTCTGGACGGAGAGCGATTTCTATGGCGGAATGCGTCCCGACACCCACGACTTCAAGATTGTGGCCATCGAAGCTTCGGTCTACAGCCACCGCACCGATGTCGATTACAGCAACTATGAAGCTGTGAAGACTGCCTTCCAATTGGCTGATTGACAATAGAATTGTAAGGCAATTGAATTGTAGAGGCGTAGCGTGCTACGTCTCTACAATTATTTTACGACCAACGAGAACCACATAAACCCAATATACCCCAAGGTGAGCAAAGCCCCCTCGAAGCGCGACAGTTTGCGGCCTTTGCCCGTGAAGACGAATAGCAGCATGAGGATGTTGGCGGCAAAAAGAATCATCAGTTGTTTGTTCATGATCGGCTCAAAGGGCAGCGGCGTGATGATGGAACTGACTCCCAACACCATAAAGATGTTCAAGATGTTAGAACCCAATACATTGCCGATGGCGATGCCGGAGTTTTTCTTCACTGCCGCCACGATGGAGGTGATGAGTTCTGGCAGGGAAGTGGCCGTTGCGACCACGGTCAGGCCAATGGTGCTCTCGCTCATGCCCCAGTTTTTGGCCAAGATTTGCGCATTGCGCGAGACGAGTTCGCCGCCGACATAAAGTCCGATGATTCCTGCAATGAGTGCGAGGATGGTCTTGCCCCAAGGCATAGCCGTTTGGACGTCTTCGGTTTCTTCCTGAGGGTTGTTCCTCAGCATGGTCAACAGCAGGTAGGCAAAGCCCATCAGCAGGAGGACGAGACCCTCAACCCAGTTGATGGTGCGCGCTCGTCCTGTGAAAAAGTAATTCGCCATGAGGGTGATGGCGAGGGTGGCGACAAAGCCGACGGGGATGTCGCGGCGGATGGAGACGCGGCTCACGTCGATGGGCCAGATGAGTGAACTCACGCCGAGAATGAGCAGGATGTTCATCGTGTTGCTCCCGATGATGTTGCCGATGGCGAGGCCTGGACTGCCTTTGGCGCACGAAAACACGTTGACAATCATTTCAGGCAAGGAGGTGCCGAAGGCCACGATGGTCAAGCCGATGATGAGCGGCGACAACTTGGCACGGATGCCCACGCTGGTGGCCCCGTTGACGAGCCAGTTCGCGCCGAGAATCAAGGCGACGAAGCCGACGGCCAATAATATCAAAGGTATTAGGGATTCCATTTTTGTTTGTAGAGACGCGATTCATCGCGTCTCAGGATTGCAATTTTGTTTTTGAGACGCGATGAATCGCGTCTCTACAGGGTTAAACATTATAGTTTCTCGCTCCAAAAATCTTGCTTCCCACGCGAACCATCGTCGCGCCTTCCTC
>Ga0265298_10004676_pt1 | contig 17393 bp, 17 predicted proteins | sample AusTroGonzalo_MG_3_FD_193486 | JGI IMG/M metagenome (GOLD analysis project Ga0265298, IMG submission 193486) | Bovine rumen microbial communities from tropical cattle in Woodstock, Queensland, Australia - Gonzalo_01 | ecosystem: Host-associated > Mammals > Digestive system > Stomach > Rumen ... | reverse complement strand
ACTGCACGAATATTAATGTCCTCCTTTAGGGCAATGTTATACTTGGTCTGGTCCGGGTTCTTCCGTTTCCAACCTTCGTAGAACTCATAAATGAGATCATAGCGCATTCTCCTGTCCTCAACAGAATTGCCTGTTGGGATATCATCCTCAGTAATCTCATACTCTGATTCTTCAAGGGGAGCAATTGGAATCATTTCCAGATCAGGCTCTTCAACGTACCCCACGAGCATCATAAACGGTACATTCATTACGGCGGCGGCCTTGTGTATCGTCTCCAGATTCTTGGTTTTGAACAGCGCTTTCACGTTCTGTTTCCGGATTCCCATACGCCTGGCAAATTCGCTTTTGCTCATGCCGATTTCCTCAAGAAGTGTTTCGCCCTTTGCGTCAAAGTACAACTGATTCATATTATTTCTTTTTCGACAAAGGTAATATATTACTATTACTCTCGCAAGGGGAAAAAAGTAATAGCCAAATAGGCGCAATGGCATTGGCGATGTAGATGGATAAAAGACGGATTATGTTGCGGCAAGTGACAAAATCGATGGTAGTCGCAAAGCGATGCTGGTGTAGGGGCGTGGAGAGGGGGTAGGGTTGCGGCTGGTTGGCGGGATTGTGCTCGCCCGCATGCGGGCTGCGCATTCCCGAGGGGAGTCGGTCTTGGGGCAAAGCATTGAAAAAACCGGGGCCGTGCCGGCCCCTCGTTTTGTTTTTGCGTCCTTCTCGCTTACGAGAGCGAGCTCTCGACGCTCGAAGGCCACAAAAACAAAACCGGAACTTGCTTTCCAAGTTCCGGTTTTTCAATGCTTTGTGACTCCCACGGGATTCAAACCCATAACCTTCTGATCCGTAGTCAGATGCTCTATTCAGTTGAGCTAGGGAGCCAGTATCGAGTGCGGCTACTCTGCTGCGGTAGCGGAGAGGGCAGCTCTCTTCTTCTCCTTGATCCGGGCTTTCTTGCCGGTCAGGCCTCTGAGGTAGAAGATACGTGCACGACGCACCTTACCGACCTTGTTGAGTTCAATCGAGTCGATGAAAGGGGAGTTGTACGGGAAAATACGCTCCACTCCGATTCCGTTCGACATCTTACGTACAGTGAAGGTCTTGGAAATACCGGCACCGCGTTTCTGGATCACGATACCGCGGAATTTCTGAAGACGCTCCTTGTTTTCTTCCTTGATCTTGTAGGTAACGGTGATGGTGTCACCGGCCTTGAATGCGGGGAAGGGTTTCTGTTCTTGTGCCAGCGCGTCGCAGGCAACTTTCATCAAATCCATTTTCTAAACTTTTTTAAACCGAAAAATCTTCAGTGCAACGTTGCTGGATTGTTTCTGATCTCTTTCGCAAGAGGTTGCTTCATTTTCGGGACTGCAAAAGTACAAATTATTTTGGTACGTGCAACTTTTTTTGAAAAAATTTACTCGAAACGGATTTCACCGAAGCATTCGGGGGTGTGGAAGTTCGGCGTGGGGAAGTCGATCGGGTTCCAGCTGAGGAAATGGGGAACAGCCGTGTCGTCGCCGCATTTGTAGAAATTGGCCCGTACGGTGCGGCCGCTGAAGCTGGTCAGGTCAAGGTCTGCCTGGGCATAGAGGCGCTTGGGAATGGCGATGGTGAGCGTCCATTCCTGCTCTCCTTCCAGCATGCCGAAAGGCTTGTCGCCGAGCGTGGACGAGCGGCGGATCTGGCTGACGATCTCGTCGCCGCAGCGGTACCGCTCGCGACGGGTGGGCCCGTAGTGGAAGGTGCCGTGGCCGATGCAGTTCATCTCCAGGTTGAAGTAGCTGGGGTCGCGGTCGGACGGAATCATGAAGAACTCCACGCAGTCGTCGGTGTAGGGGCGGGAGCCGGCATCCTGTCCGTAGGTGGCACGTGCACCGTTCTCGCGGACATGGAACTGGAGATAGATCTCCGTTTCGGAGTGCATGATACGGAATTCCGCCAGGGGCTTGTAGGGATATTCGTGCCAGTTGACCTGGTCGATGGCGTGCCAGGCAATCTGTGCCTGGTCGAATTTGGCCTGGACTTCACTGATGGAAGGCTCCGGGGTGGCGAAGGCCACTTTTGCAACGAGAATGGTCATAAGTAAGAGTTTCATAGAGCAAAGTTAGGAAATTCGTCAAAAAAGATTTATATTTGTAAGATGAAAAGAATATTAAACTAATTAAATCGTCTATATTTTTATGAAAAGAGTTTATCGATTTGGAGGAAAGGAAGCGGAAGGCAATGGCCAGATGCGTAATCTCCTCGGCGGCAAAGGCGCCAATCTTGCTGAAATGTGTACGCTGGGCATTCCCGTCCCGGCTGGCTTCACCATCACCACGGAGTGCTGCACGGAATACTATGCGCTCGGTGGCGGTTATACCGAAGAATTGAAGCACGACGTGGCTGCGGCCCTCAAGGCTACCGAGGCCATCATGGGCAAGAAATTCGGCGATCCGAAGAACCCGCTGCTCGTGAGCTGCCGTTCCGGTGCCCGCAGCTCCATGCCTGGTATGATGGACACCATCCTGAATATCGGCTTGTGCTCCGCCACCATCCCCGGCATGATCGAAAAGACCCAGAACCCGCGTTTTGTGTATGACGCATACCGCCGTCTCATCATGATGTACTCCGACGTCGTGATGGAGAAGGCCGAGGGTATCGAGCCCGAGGACGGCAAGGCCATCCGCCAGCAGCTCGACAAGATGATGGAAGATCTGAAGGAAGCGAAAGGCTACAAGTCCGATACCGAAATCACCGCAGACGAACTGAAGGACCTTGCAGAGCGCTTCAAAGTGCGCATCAAGGAAGTCCTTGGCGTCGAATTCCCCGACACCGCTGAAGCGCAGCTCTGGGGCTCCATCGGCGGCGTGTTCAAATCCTGGAACGGCAAGCGCGCCATCAAGTACCGCCAGATCGAAGGCATCCCCGACGACTGGGGTACGGCCGTGAACGTCCAGTCCATGGTGTTCGGCAACATGGGCGACACCTCCGCTACCGGCGTGGCCTTCTCCCGCAACCCGGCCAATGGTGACAACAAATTCTATGGTGAATGGCTCATCAACGCGCAGGGCGAGGATGTCGTGGCCGGTATCCGCACCCCGAACCCGCTCAACAACGCTACCAAGAGCCCGCAGAACGCGCACCTGAAGTCCCTCGAGGACGCCATGCCCGACGTCTACAAGGAACTCGACGACATCCGCATGCTGCTCGAGAAGCACTTCAACGATATGCAGGACATTGAATTCACGATCCAGGAAGGCAAGCTCTGGATGCTGCAGTGCCGTATCGGCAAGCGCACCGGCCTGGCAGCCCTGAACATGGCCATGGATATGCTCGAAGAGGGCATGATCGACGAGAAGACCGCCGTGACCCGCGTGTCGCCGGCCCAGCTCGACGAGATCCTGCACCCGATCCTCGACCCGGCTTCCGAGAAGAAAGCCACGGTCGTGGCACACGGTCTCCCGGCTTCCCCGGGTGGTGCCGTGGGTACCATCGTCTTCACCAACGCCGACGCCGTGAAGGCTGCCGCCGAGAAGAAGAAAGTGATCCTGGTGCGCGAAGAGACCTCTCCGGAAGATGTGGAAGGCATGCGCGCCGCAGCAGGTATCCTCACGCAGAAGGGTGGTATGACCTCGCACGCGGCTCTCGTGGCCCGCGGCTGGGGCAAGTGCTGCATCGTGGGTTGCGAAGACATGAAGATCAACCTCGAGAAGAAGGAAGTCTGCTTCGTCGGCTCCGACAAGGTCTACCATGAGGGTGAATACTTCTCGCTGAACGGTGCCAAGGGTGCTGTCTACGCCGAGAAGATCGAGACCATGGACGCTTCCGACAATCCGCGTTTCGTGAAGTTCATGGCCATCGCCGACAAGTTCCGCAAGATGGGTGTCCGCACGAACGCCGACAACCCGGAGGATACGCAGCGTGCCCTGAGCTTCGGTGCGGAAGGCATCGGCCTGTTCCGTATCGAGCACATGTTCTATGGCAAGAACTCCGAGACCCCGCTGGGCAAGCTCCGCAAGATGATTCTCTCCAAGACCGACGATGAGCGCCGCGCCGCCCTGATGGAACTCGAGCCGTTTATCAAGGCATCCGTCAAGGGTACCATGAAAGTCATGGACGGCAAGCCCGTGACCTTCCGTCTCCTCGACCCGCCGTTGCATGAATTCGTGCCGCAGACCGAAGACAAGAAGGCTGAACTGGCTGAGGAACTCCACATCTCCAAGAAGGATATCGAGATACGCGGCGAGAGCCTCCACGAGGTGAACCCGATGATGGGTCACCGCGGCGTCCGCCTGCACATCACGTACCCGATGATTTCCGAGACGCAGTTCCGCGCCATCTTCACGGCCGCCATCGAACTGAAGAAGGAAGGCTTTACCCCTATGCCTGAGATCATGATTCCGGTCACGATCTCCGAGCGCGAGCTCCGCTTCCAGAAAGCCATCTGCGAGCGCGTCCGTGCCGAGGTGGAAGCCCGTCTCAACGAGCACGTCGACTATAAGTTCGGTACGATGATTGAGATTCCGCGCGCTGCATTGACCGCCGACCGCATGGCCCGCACCGCAGAGTTCTTCTCCTTCGGTACGAACGACCTCACGCAGATGACCTTCGGCTTCAGCCGCGACGACGTGAGTACCTTCATGGGCGACTACCTGGGTGCGAAGATCCTCGACAATGACCCGTTCAAGACGCTGGATACCAAAGCTGTCGGCCGCCTCGTCGAGATGGCTGTCGGCGCCGGCCGTTCCACCCGTCCGAACCTCAAGTGCGGTATCTGCGGCGAGCACGGCGGCGACCCCGCTTCCGTGAAGTTCTGCCACAAGATCGGCTTGAACTACGTGTCCTGCTCTCCGTTCCGCGTGCCGATCGCACGCCTGGCAGCGGCTCAGGCAGCCATCGAGGACGAAAAATAATCCTGTATGAACCGGAGCCCTTCCGCGCGAGCGGGAGGGCTTTTTTTATGGCATGAAATTCTTTCAGAACCTGATCGTCGCGTTCAAGGGCTTCTTCATGGGCGCGGCCAATGTGGTGCCGGGCGTCTCCGGCGGCACCATCGCCCTGATTACGGGCATCTATAAGGAGATCATCGAGGCGCTGAACAGCCTCATGGAGAAGGAGACCTGGAAGGCACTCTTCAAAAGCGATTTCAAAGCCTTCTGGAAGCAGATACACGGCACTTTCCTGCTCTGGCTGGGCATCGGCGTGGCGCTCAGCGTGTTTTCGCTGGCCAAACTGATGACCTACGTGCTGGCCAACTATCCCGTGCAGACCTGGGCCTTCTTCTTCGGCCTGATCGTGGCCTCGGCTATCCTGATGTTCCGCAATATCAAGGGATGGGGGATCAAGGAGGTTTTCTTCACGCTGGGCGGCATTGCGCTGGGCCTGGTGGTCTGCACGCTCTCTCCCACGGAAACTCCCGACAACTGGCTGTTCATCTTCCTGTGCGGCGCCATTGCCGTTTGCACGATGATCCTGCCGGGCATTTCAGGCAGCTTCATCCTGGTGATCATGGGCAAGTACGACTACATCATGCAGGCCGTCGCGGACCTGAACTGGCCGGTGCTCATCGTCTTTGCGCTGGGTTGCGGCGTAGGCATCCTCGCGTTTGCGAAGTTCCTGCACTGGCTCCTGGACCGCTTTGAGAAGCAGACCATGCTGGTGCTGCTGGGCTTCGTGCTGGGCTCGCTGGTGAAGGTGTGGCCCTGGGCCAACGACAGTGTGAAAGCGCTGCCGGATCCTCATTACGGGGCGGCAGCGCTCTGGTGTGTGCTTGGCGTCGCACTGGTGCTCGGTACCGAGCTGCTGGCTACTCGTAGCGCAAAGCGTCAATCGGATTAAGGTGTGAAGCCTTCCGGGCCGGATACCATCCGAAGAAGATGCCCGTGAAGACGCAGACCAGGAACGACAGCACGATCGAGAAGGTCGAAACGGCGGTAGCCATCCCGAAGAGGGAGATGACCTTGGCCGCCAGGACGCCCAGCAGGACGCCGATCACGCCGCCCGCCACGCTGATGATGATCGATTCGATGAGGAACTGCAGCAGGATCTGACGTTCCTTGGCGCCGATCGACATGCGCAGGCCGATTTCGCGCGTGCGCTCCGTCACCGATACATACATGATGTTCATGATGCCGATGCCGCCCACGACCAGTGAAATGCCGGCTACGGCGGCCAGCAGCACCGTCAGCATGTCCATGATGGAACTCATGGTTTCCATGATCTCCTGCTGGGAACGCACATTGAAGTCGTTCTCCTGGCCGATCTTGATGCCGTGGTTGGTCTGGATGATGCGGGTGATCTCGTCGATGGCCTGGTCGTTATATTCTTCCGACAGCGCCGAGCAGGTGATGCCCTGGACGTAGTTGATGGCCAGGATGCGCTTCTGTACGGTGGTGTAGGGGGCGAGCAGCAGGTCATCCTGGTCCATGCCCATGGAATTGTAGCCTTTGGATTCCAGCACGCCGATGATCTTCATCGGAATCTTGTTGAAGCGGATGGTCTGCCCGATCGGGTCTTCGCCGCCGAACAGCTCGTCCACGACGGTCTGGCCCGCCACGCAGACCTTGGCTGCATGCAGGATGTCGTTTTCGGTGAAGCAGGAACCGCTGGCGACCTTGTAGCCGCGGATGTCGAGGTACTGGTCGTTGACGCCGTAGATGGTGGTCGGGGTATTGTTGGCGCCCTTGATGGCCTGGCCGCTGGCCTGGACCGTCGGGGTGATCTTGTCAACGTAGCTGGCCTGCTGGACGATGGCTTCATAGTCCGCAAGTTTGAGCGTCTGCATGCTGGAGCCACTCTGCCGAACGCCGCCGAATTGTCCGTTGCCCGGGCTCACCATGATCATGTTGGATCCCATCTGGCCGATCTCGGCGCGGATGCTCTGCTTGGAGCCGTTGCCGATGGCCAGCATGGCGATGACGGCGGCCACGCCGATGATGATGCCGAGCATCGTGAGGAAGCAGCGCGTCTTGTTGTTGAGCAGCGCCTTGATGCAGATCTTGAGTAAGTTGTTGATATCCATCGCTTAATCCTCCTCTTTCGGCAACGAGGCGAGAACCTCCTCGGCGGAGGACATGTGGTCGTTGCGGGTATCGCTGATGATGCGGCCGTCGCGCAAGGTGATGGTGCGGCTGCTGAAACTGGCGAGTTCCGGGTTATGGGTGACGAAGATGATGGTGCGGCCTTCCCGGTGGAGTCGCTGGAAGAGTGCCAGCACTTCGTACGAGGTGCGGGAGTCCAGGTTGCCGGTGGCCTCGTCGGCCAGGATGATGACCGGGTTGTTGACCAGTGCGCGGGCGATGGCCACGCGCTGCATCTGGCCGCCGGAGAGCTGGTTGGAGCGGTGGGTGAGGCGGTCGCCCAGGCCCACTTCCTGCAGGGCGGCGATAGCCCGTTCGCGGCGCTCGGCGTGACTGACTTCCCGGTTGTACATCAGCGGCAGTTCCACGTTCTCGATCGAAGTGGTCTTGGCCAGCAGGTTGTAGTTCTGGAAGATGAAGCCGATCTTGCGGTTGCGCAGCGTGGCGCGGTCGTTCTTGCTCATCTCGCGCACGGGAATGCCGTCGAGGTAGTACTCGCCAGAGGTAGGTACATCGAGGCAGCCCAGGATGTTGAGCAGGGTACTCTTGCCCGAGCCGCTGGTGCCCATGATGGTCACGAACTCGCCTTGCTCGATGGTGAACGAGACGCCGCGCAGGGCGCGCACGACCTCGTCGCCGACGATGAACTCGCGTTTGATCTGCTCCAGTCGGATGATTTCGTTCATGGCTTATTCCGTTCTGCGGTTGTCACGCTGCTGCGGGGGACGGGGCATGAAGGGGTTGTTTCCACTGCCGGGCTGAGGCATGCCTTCCTTGCCGGGCATGCCGCCGACCAGTTTGGTGCCGGTGACCACGCGGTCGCCGAACTGCAGGCCGGAGAGGATCTCGACCTGGACGCCGTCGTTCACGCCGGTGACGACCTGGGCGGCTTCCAACTGATTGTCGGGCAGTTGTTTCCATACGGTATTCTCACGGTATTTCTCGCCTTCGGGCGTGAAGCGCAGCGCCCGCACGGGCACAGCCATGACGTCGTGTTTGTCAAGGGTATAGATGGTGATGTTGGCGGTCAGGCCGGGCATCAGCTTCAAATCGGGGTTCGGTGCGTCGATCACCACCTGGTAGGTAACGACATTCGAGGTGGTGGTGGCCTGCAGGCGCACCTGGGTCACGCTGCCCTGGAAGGTGTCCTCCGGGAAGGCGTCCACTTCGAATTCCACGCGCTGCCCTTCCTTTACCTGTCCGATGTCGGCCTCGTCCACGTTGGCGATCACGCGCATGGCCGTCAGGTCGTTGGCGATGGTGAAGAGGGTCGGGGTGCTGAAACCGGAGGCGACGGTCTGGCCTTCGTCCACGGCGCGCGAGAGCACCACGCCGTCGATCGGCGAATAGATCTTGGCGTAGCCGATGTTCTTCTGGGCCTTGTTGAAGTTCGACTGGGCCTGCGAGTAGGAGAACCGGGCCTTCGACCAGGAGTATTCAGCCTGCTCGAATTCCGTGGCGCTGACCAGCTGCTTGTCGTACAGCCCTTTGATGCGCTCGTAGTTCTTCTGCTGGTAGTCGTATTCCACCTTCGAGGCATTGAGGTTGGCCCGCGAGGATTCGAGCTCGGTACGCAGCACGCTCATGTCGAGCTCGGCGATGAGCTGGCCCGCTTTCACGACGGAATTATAGTCCACGTAAATCTTATCGATGATGCCGGACACCTGGGTACCGACTTCCACTTGCTTGACGGGCTCCACGGTGCCGGTAGCGGTGACGCTGCTGGAGATGGTCGTGGGTTCGAGGGTCGTGATCTGGTACACGAGCACCTGCTTGGTGTCCTTCTTCTTGAACAGGAGCAACGCGACGCCTGCGACCAGGACAGCCACGACGACCCAGAGGATGGTTTTGGTTACTTTCTTCATATTGGGAAATTATTATAAATCAATGGGTTGGTCCATGTAGCGACCGAGCACCTTGGCGGCGAGGACGGCCTGGTATTTGGCCTGCAGCTTCTGCGAAAGGGCACTGACGAGGGTGTTCTTCGCGGTGAGCAGTTCCACGGTGTTCTTGATGCCGGCTTCGAACTGCTCGGTGACGAGGCGGTAGCTTTCCTCTGCGGCCTGGAGCTGTTCCTTCGCCGCGAAGTAGCGGTGCTGTGCGGAGATGGCGTCGTTGCGGAGCGACTCGAGGGTGGAGAGGAGCTGTTTCTTGGTGCTCTCGAACTGGAGCTGCTGGGAGGCATGCTGGAGTTCGGCCCGCTTGACGCTGGTCCGCACCTGCTTCCCGTTGAAGATGGGCAGGCTCAGGCTCAGGCCCAGGCTTTCGCCCAGCTTGTTGCCGAGTTGATCGAAGTAGGTGGTGCCGGTGGAGGAATTCCAGCCGGTCGACATGCCGGCGCTCAGGTTGATGGAGGGGGCGAAGGAGCCTTTGGCGACCTTCACGGCCATATCCGCGGCTTCCACACCCAGTGCGGCGCTCTTCATGGAAGGCAGGATCTCCAGGGCCTCGTAATAGATGTCTGCGAGCTCGGGGAGGGAAGTGCCCACCATCTCATCGCCGATTTCGGGGAAGGAGGGTTCGAAGGAATCTTCGATGCCCAGCTCCAGCAACTGTTTCAGTTTCAGGCGCGAACTCTCCAGCGTGTTTTCTGAGGATACGATGTTGTAGAGATCGCTGGCGTGCTGGGATTGGAGCTGTGACAACTCAACCCGGGAGATGGAACCGGCGTTGAAGAGTTCCTCGCCGCGGGAGACCTGCTGGGCGGACAGCTCGGCGGTCTGCCGGTTGAGGTCGAGCGCCTCCTTGTTGTAAAGCATCTGCAGATAGGCCTGGGCGATGCTGATCTCGAGGTCGATGCGGGACTGCTCGACGTCGAGCCCGGTGGCCTCGGTCTGGATCTGATTCTGCTTCACGGTATTGCGCAGCCGGCCGCCCTGATAGAGCGTCAGTCCGGAATTGAGACCGAAGTTGTTGGTGGCCGAGACGCCGCTCGTCTTCTCCATGTAATCGTTATAGGTGGTGATGTTCTGGAAATTGGCCCCGAAGCTGCCGGAGAAGTTGAGCGTGGGCCGCTGGGCGGCTTTGGCCTGCTCCAGCGAGGCTTCGGCCGTCTCTCGGGTGAGTTCCTTGGTTTGGATCTGGATGTTGTGCTCCAGCGCGTAATCGATGCAGTTGCGGAGGGTCCAGGAAGTGATGTCCTGTGCCTGGGCTTCACAGAGGCAGCCGAGCAGCAGGAAGGTCAGGACCCAAAGGGTGCGGGGTAATGACATATTGAATCTTTTATCGGATTATTGGACGGAAAAATCGCGCCAGAGTTTAATGCCTATTGAAAGAATATGATTATATTTGAGAATAATTCCGATAATCCATGAAAAAGAGTTTCTTTCCATTGCTGGCCGCTGTCGCGCTGATGGCGTTCACATCCTGTGGCGGAGGCGCCGACACGCTTGCCGACCTCTCCATCGTTCCCAATCCCGTATCCATGCAGTTCGAAGGCCGCGGTGCCAAAGCGAATGCTAAAGTCCATACTCAGTTGAATGAGACCCTGTCTCCGGAAGAGTATGTCCTCAAGATTCAGAATGGCAAGATCGTGATTGAAGGCGGTTCCGAGGCCGGTATCTTCTGGGGCAAGCAGACGCTCGCCCAGATCAAGGCCCAGTGTGATATCCATCTTCCCGGCGTGATCATTCAGGACAAGCCTACGTTCGCGTATCGCGGCGCTCACCTGGATTGCTGCCGCCACTTCTTCTCGGTCGACGAGGTGAAGCAATTCATCGACATCATCGCGCTGCACAAGCTCAACGTGTTCCACTGGCACCTGACCGAGGACCAGGGCTGGCGTGCCGAGATCAAGCAATATCCCAAGCTCACGGAAGTGGGTTCCGTGCGCAAGGAGACGCTGGTGGGTCACTACGGCTCCAACCAGTACGACGGTACGCCCTACGGCGGTTTCTATACCCAGGATGAGATGCGCGACGTGGTGAAGTATGCCGCTGACCGCTTCGTGACCGTGATTCCGGAGATCGAGATGCCTGGCCACGCTTCGGCCGCCCTGGCGAGCTATCCGGAGCTGGGCTGCCGCGGAAAGGATTATCCCTACGAGGTCCAGACCACCTGGGGTGTCTTCCCCGAGGTGTTCTGTGCTGGCAACCCCGAGACCGTCACCTTCCTCGAGAACGTGCTCGACGAGATTTGCGATATCTTCCCGTCGGAATATATCCATATCGGCGGTGACGAGGCTCCGCGCGATGAATGGAAGAAGTGCGCGAAGTGCCAGGCCCTGATGAAGAAGATGGGCTTCACCCGGGAGGCCCAACTCCAGAGCTACCTGATCACGACTGTCGAGAAGTACCTGGCCGGAAAGGGTCGCAAGATCATCGGCTGGGATGAGATCCTTGAGGGGGGCGTGTCGCAGAGTGCGACCGTCATGTCTTGGCGCGGTGCCACGGGTGGCATCGAGGCAGCCAAGATGGGCAACGACGTGGTGATGACGCCCAACAGCAACTTCTATTTCGACTACTATCAGACGAAGGATCCGAAGGCCAATGGCGAACCGCTGGCCATCGGTGGTTATCTTCCGTTGTCCAAGTGCTATGCCTTCGATCCGTACGACCAGCTCAACGCCGACGAGAAAGCGCACATCAAGGGCATCCAGGCCAATATCTGGACCGAATACATCGCTTCGTTCGACCACGTGCAGCACATGCTGCTGCCGCGTATCGCCGCACTGGCCGAGGTGGCTTGGGATCCCGACAAACGCACGGATTACGATGCGTTTGTGGCCCGCATCCAGCAGGGCCTGCTGCCCATCTACAACAGCCGTGGGTACCGCTATGCGGACTACGCTTTCAAGGGAATTGAATAATCCAAGATATACAGGACCATGAAACAGTTCTTATCATTTGCTATGGCGCTACTGCTTGTGGCGGCCTGCGGACCGGGCGAACAGCCGGTCGAAAAGTTGATCCCGAAAACCGACGTGGAGCTCACCGGCAACGGCTTCCAGGTATTCCACCTGGGCAGTGACGTGAAGCTGGTGATGGTCCAGAACCTCGACAATGCCAAGGAATGGATGCTGCGCGCCAGCGTGCCCTTGATGAAGGTGTCCGAGGGCCTGGTAGGGGATATGTCCATCGATGTCAACCTGCTTGACGAAAACGGCATGAAGGTGCGTGACGGCTACATGCTCACGGCCGAAGACATCATCAACCTGATTCCGAAGTTCAACGCCGACAAGAACGTCGAAAAGAACATCGTCTTTTCCGCTTCGGACAATGCCCGTCGCTATTTCACCTACAAGGAGGCCGTCGACATGATCGAACGGACGAAGTCCTTGGCGATGAACGTGTCGCTGACGGAAGTCCTGCCGGAGGTCGTGCCTGAGCAACAGGCGAATAAGAAGCTGGAAGATGCGAAAGCGGAGAAACCGCAGCCGGTGACGTTCGATTCCCTCATGAAGAAATACGGTGTGTACGGCCTGCTGTCGCAGTACGACACGGCCTTGAAGAACCGTGACAAGAAGAAGGCCAAGGGCATCGAGGATAAACTCTACACGATCTGCAAGCAGGTGAAGAGCGATCCCTCTGTTCCTGAGTCGGTTGCCAAGAAGTTCCGGGATTACATCGAAACCGAGGAAGACCGGATTGAAGACAAGTACTGATGGATGATTTTTTGAAAAAGCTGATGGACCGGCTTTCGGTCTGCCTGACGTATGCCGGCGAGGATATCTCCGATTTCCTCTGGGTTCTCGACGAAGACCAGAAGGAGGGCCGTGCGCCGGCTGACGTGGAGAAAATGCGGGAACTCTACCGGCAGATCAAGGACCAGTACGCCGAGGACGGCGAGACCTTGCGTGCGGGTATGGACCCCGAGGATGCCCTCGATTTGACGGTGCACATGATTGAATTATATCAATCCATGTTCGACTATCTCATGGCCGACGACCCCTCCACGCTGACCCCCGCGACCGAAGACCGCACGCCATCCGCTGATTTCAAAGCCATGTACGAACTCTTCAAGAAAAACAACCTGCCGAGTTAGGCAAGGGTAAGTACATGCATAAAAAACCGCGTCAGAATGGCTTCTGGCGCGGTTTTTCTGTGATCCCGTCGGGATTCGAACCCGAGACCCACAGCTTAGAAGGCTGTTGCTCTATCCAGCTGAGCTACGGGACCAGCGGTGCAAAGGTAGTAATCTTTTCGGAAAGTTGTGTTGGCGCGTTGACGTGGATCAGCGGATTACCTTGCCGAAGGGGATGAGGGTGGGGAGGATCATCTTGAAGTGCTGCAGGCCCCAGGGGATGCCCACGATGGTGATGCAGAAGAGGAGGCCGAACACCAGATGGAGGATGGCAATCTCCCACCAGCCGAACAGAATCCAGATGACGTCCATAACTACGGAAACGCAGCCTGGTTCGTTGGGGCCGTCGACGATTTCATGGCCGAACGGCCAGAGAGCAAGCCGGCCGAACTTGAACAGTTGGAGGCCGAAAGGGATGCCGATGATGGTGATGCACATGAGGAGTCCCACCAGGAAGTACATCAGGGCGATGATCAGTCCGCCGAGCACCAGCCACAGGATATTGCCGATAAATCTCATGCGGCAAAGATAGGAAAATGCTCGAATCATTGTTACCTTTGCAAGCAGAAGAAAGACGCTGATGGATTTGCATTACGATTGCCACTGCCATATCCTGCCGGGCCTGGACGACGGGGCTGCGGATATCGAGGAGTCTTTGTTCCTGAGCCGCTGGCTGGTTGCCCACGGCTATCAGGAGGCGGTATGCACGTCGCACTGCAACCGTCTTTATCCCAACACGGAAGAGGGGATAGAACAGGCTGTGTCGGACTTGCAGCGGGTGCTGGACAGGGAGGGGATTCCTTTGCGGCTGTTTCCTTCTCTGGAGTATCGGTTCGTTCACGAGACGTGGCCGCGGCCGCGGCTGCTTCCTTGGAAGGGGAATCATATCCTGATCGAGTTCCCGCTCAGGACGCGGGAAAGGATGGAGCCTTTTATCCCGGAAGTGGAGATTGGCAAACTGGTGGCGGCGGGTTACCAGCCGGTGCTCGCGCATCCCGAACGATATCTCTGGGCCACGCCGGAAGACTACGACAGCTGGCTGGCCGCGGGTGTCGTCTTCCAGCGCAACATGGGTGCCATGGAAGGCTTTTACGGTGATCCTGCGCGCCTTCGTGCCCAATATCTTTTGGGGAAAGGCTGTTACTCTTTTGTGGGTACGGACTTGCATAATCGCCGCTATGCGGCTTTCTTTGGGGATCATTGTCAAGAAATCTTATGAAGAAATCCTTTATATTCATGCTGACGACCTTTCTGATGGCTGGCGGTTGTGCGGGTGGTTGGACCGCTGTGGAGCGGAATATCATTGTGAATCAGCCTGCTGTGATGCGGGTGCTGACGGTCGATAACGAGGCCGACTTGAAGGTACTTCGGACTCCCTGCCGCGATTTCTCGGCGCGTGAATTGGCGGACCCGCTTTTCAGCAGCCTGGCTGCCAAAATGGTTGCGACGGTTACATCGCCTGAGCAGGGGGGCGTAGGCATCGCTGGGCCGCAGGTAGGGATCTCGCGCAACGTTGTGGCGGTGCAGCGCTTCGACAAGGAGGGGGAGCCGTTCGAGGTTTATCCCAATATCCGCATCGTTGCCACGCGGGGTGAGCCCGAGGCTGGGTCGGAGGGTTGCCTGTCTGTGCCGGGCCGTCGCGGCGACGTGATGCGCTGGCAGGACATCGACATCTGCTACACCTCGATTGAGACGGGGCAGGAGGTCACCGAACGCATCGAGGGCTTCACCGCCGTCATCTTCCAGCACGAGACCGACCATCTGAAGGGCATTCTCTACACCGACAAAGTCTGTGGAGAAATCCTGGTCAACGAGTAGCATTTCTCGTTGCGCAAATAGATTCTATGCTCTTTCTGCCGACTGGCAAGGTTGTATTCTTTCAGCTGCAGCTTTGATTCTCTCGGAAAGTTGGATTAACGCTTGAGACAGCTGTTTCATCTCTTCCGCGGTGAAGGCTCCTACACCTCCATTGCCGTCAACACCTCGCATCTTGTTGTAGAACCAGGATACAGAATGGTCGGGGAAGAAACACCTGGCGAAATCGCCCCAGGTGATCAGGTCGTAAATATCATCCACCAAAGGGATGATCGAAGAATTCTTGTAACGGTTGGCAATATTCTTCATAACAGCTTCTTATTCGTCTAATAGCCTATCAAACAATTCTTTGGCATATCGCCTAAGTTCCTTCGAGGGATTGTGTTTGCTCTTTTGGACATTCCTGATTGCATCTATCAGCTCCTGCTCCTTCAATGTCAGTTGTGTCATAAACGGTTCCTTTTACAAAGTTACTATAATTTTTTATACCACGATCATTTTCTATACTTTTTTATAGTTGTAGCGTCGTTTATGACGGATACCTATTGTCATCCCTGGCTTGCCCCGGCATTTCAGCGCTCCATCGGCGGCGCGAAGTGGCTGCTCCTCAAGGTTCGCGGCAGGCGTGTCCTGCGCGTCCGTCCCTTGACGGCGAACTTCTCCCTTTTAGCCGCCGCTACGCGGCGTCTAACGGTCGAAGAACCTGCGCCGTCACGAGACGGGACTCCCGCTTGGCCGCGTATTTCCTGCCGCTCACAAATCGTCGCAGCCATCATCGCGCCGCCGCCTCCGCGCATCAATTAATTTGCAGATTCCGATTATTGCTGTATATTTGCAATAGCTTTTAGAAGTTAGAGGGCACTACGGTGCACCTCCTTGCAGGAATCCGGAAGGGTTCCTGTATTTTTTATGGAAATATGTCAATGACGCTGTCCCCATCGTAGATCCATACTTCTGATATTTGAGCGTTGATGCTTAACCGGGAACGAATGCTTCTGTTAATTTGACGAAAAGATGCTCCATCTCTATTATCAATGATAATCTTGTCAGATTGACGTAAGCCGTCCATAATTCGCACTGTCCCAACTGCTTCGTTCGAATCTTTCTTCATAACAAATGATAATTAACCGGACCAAGACTCTTCCCGGCTAATACCCCACAGAATCCCCCTGGCACATATCTTTTCTACAAAGATGGGAAAAACAATCAAAATACAACCTGCAAAAAAGCAATTAATAAGACTATCTTTGTAAAACGATGACTACACGCGTGGCCTGCATAGGGGACAGCCTCACTTGGGGCTTTTCGCTACCGGATTCCTGGCGGCAGAGCTATCCTGCGCAGCTGCAGGAGAGGCTGGGCGCGGACTATGCCGTGCGGAACTTCGGCTGTAACGGCGCGTCTGTCCGTTTCGATGCGGACCTGCCCTATGTAGAGACGATAGCCTACGGCGAAAGCCGGGCGTGGAATCCGGACATCGTGCTGTTGATGCTGGGCTCCAATGATGCTACGGCTTGGGACTGGGATGCCGCGGCTTTCCGCCGCGACTACGAACGCATCGTCGCATCGTACCGTGACCTGCCCTCGCAACCGCGCGTCATCCTCATCGCGCCCATCCGGATGTTCCGGGTGATGGGCGGCACTTTCGGCGGCCTCTCACCAGAGACGCTGGAAGACGGAGTCCGGCCCGTCATACGCGAGGTGGCGGGGGAGTGCGGACTCCAGTGCATCGACCTGGTTGATCTCTTCCCGGATGCGCGGTACTGTTACGATGGGGTGCATCCGAATGTGGTGGGGGTGAGGTTGATGGTGGAAGCGATATCAATTCGTCTTGTGTAAGATTATCGTAACATAAGAAGTTTGCAGGCCGAGCGTTTTTTGGGGGTCTTTTTTAATTATCTGAAAATATGTAATTTTACAAGTAATTATGCCGATTCAGTAATATGCCCAACCGCTGCTTGTACATTGCGTCAATCAAAGATTTCCTTGAGCAAGAACGCTTGTCCATTCTTGGTACGCTTCATAACAATTATCATGGCGATGCTTTAACAACAACAGATGAGGCATGGATGGGCGAGATAGACATTTTACAACAGGTGCTTGTTCCTTGGAAAGACGAGGATGCTCGGGTTGTCTTTGAATATGATATCCCACGATTAGGTAAACGTATTGATGTGGTTCTACTTATTCGTGGCATTATTTTCTGTCTCGAATTCAAAGTTGGGCAAAAGGATGCTTTACAAGCTGATGTGGAGCAGGTAATGGACTATGCTCTCGACCTCAAGAACTTCCATCGTTTCAGTCACGATAGAATTATTGTACCTATACTGATTCCAACGAGACGTGTTACATCGACCACGGTTTTCCTACCCTCTGTTTATGACGACAAGGTATTCAACCCTCTGATTTCTGGTGCTGATTATCTTCAGGAATTAATTACCGAAGTTCTTAACCATGCAGGTCCGTGCTCGGATGCCCCCTCGATAGACAATT
>Ga0265298_10004674_pt1 | contig 17396 bp, 13 predicted proteins | sample AusTroGonzalo_MG_3_FD_193486 | JGI IMG/M metagenome (GOLD analysis project Ga0265298, IMG submission 193486) | Bovine rumen microbial communities from tropical cattle in Woodstock, Queensland, Australia - Gonzalo_01 | ecosystem: Host-associated > Mammals > Digestive system > Stomach > Rumen ... | reverse complement strand
GGTGTCAGATTCGGTGTTCGAGCGCTTGAAGGGGTATATTGATATTCCGCTTATCGATATCAATTCGGCGGATTCTGCGGCGCTGACCGCACTTCCCGGTGTGGGACCTTATCTGGCGGGGAAGATTGTCGAGTATCGGGAGAGGCTTCGGGGGTATTCGTTCCCGGAACAGCTGATGGATATATACCGGCTTGATAGTGAGAGATTTGATGGTCTGAAGGACCTGGTCACTGTGGGGCGTGTCCGGCCGTATCCTATCTGGACACTGCCGGAGGATTCATTGGCCATGCATCCGTACATAGGCCGCCATACGGCGAGGAGCATAGTCCTCTATAGAGAGAACCATGCTCCTTCGGAATGTTCGCTTGATGGGCTTGTCGCCGCGGGACTGATCCGTAAGGAATACGCAGGGCGCTTCGTCCGGATAGCGGTGGTTAGTCCTTGATCTCTTTGAGTGCTTCGCGGATGCGGGCCTCGATTTCGGCGCAGAGCTCGGTGTTGTCGGTGAGGAACTGCTTGGTGCCTTCACGTCCCTGGGCGAGCTTGGCGTCATTGTAGCTGAACCACGAGCCGCTTTTGGCGATGATGCCGAGCTCGACTCCGAGGTCGATAATCTCGCCGATTCTGGAGATACCTTCGCCGAAGACGATGTCAAATTCCGCCTTTTTGAAGGGAGGTGCCATCTTGTTTTTGACGACTTTGACTTTGGTGCGGTTGCCGAGGGCTTCGTCGCCGTCCTTTATCTGGGTGGTCCTGCGTACGTCGAGGCGGACGGAGGCATAGAATTTAAGCGCGTTGCCGCCAGTGGTGGTCTCAGGGTTGCCGAACATGATGCCGATCTTTTCACGCAGCTGGTTGATGAAGATGCAGCAGGTGTTGGTCTTGGCGATGTTGGCGGTGAGTTTGCGGAGAGCCTGGCTCATGAGGCGGGCCTGGAGACCGACTTTGTTGTCACCCATCTCGCCTTCGATCTCGGCTTTGGGGGTGAGGGCTGCGACAGAGTCGATGACTACGATGTCTACGGCTCCGGAACGGATGAGGTTGTCGGCTATTTCAAGGGCCTGCTCTCCGTTGTCCGGCTGGGATATGAGGAGGGTGTCGATATTGACTCCGAGGGCCTGTGCGTAGGTCCTGTCGAATGCGTGCTCGGCATCGATCATGGCGGCGATGCCTCCGAGCTTCTGCGCTTCGGCTATCGCGTGGATGGCAAGGGTGGTCTTACCGCTGGATTCAGGTCCGTAGATCTCGATAATCCTGCCCCTGGGATAGCCTCCTATGCCGAGTGCATGGTCAAGAGCTACCGAACCGCTCGGTATTACCTGCTTCTCGTCCCACTGCGGCTGATCTCCCAGCTTCATGATGGTACCTTTGCCATAATCTTTCTCAATCTTGTCTATCGTCGCCTGCAATGCCTTGAGTTTGGCGGCATTGACGTCTGCTCCGGTCTGCTGTTCTACTGCTTTGGCCATGATGTGTGTATGGTATTATTAAAAATGACATATGTCGCGCCGCGATGCGCAGCGCTACCTACAAAGTTATGAAAAATAACTTGTAATGCGGACACTTTTTTAGTTATTTTTGCATCTATAAATGTGTATGCGCATGAATAGATTATACATAGTGCTCTCACTCGTTTTCCTGAGTGTTTTTCCCTCTTTTGCCCAGGACGAATATGCCTCGGGGTTCCGCATGGACGATGAAAGCGACCTGCAGGCCCTGAAGGAGATCAATGCACGGATGGACAGCATCCGGGCATTCAGGCCGACCGTTGGTCTTGTCCTTAGCGGCGGCGGAGCCAAGGGTACTGCGCATATAGGCGTGCTGAAGTACCTCGAAGAGGCGGGAGTCCCGGTCGACGTGGTCGTCGGCACCAGTATGGGAGGTCTTGTCGGAGCCATTTATTCACTTGGCTACACCACTCATCAGATGGACTCCCTGATCAGGACCATCGACTGGCAGCATATGCTTTCGGACAGGGTCCCGAGGGAGAGTATCCCTTATGCCCGTCAGCAGTACAAAAGTACCTATGCCATGTCGTTTCCCTTTTATTATAGCGCCGACAGCGAGCATGCCGAGTATGATGATGACCAGTCATACAGCAAGAGGGGACGCATGAAACTCCGTCTTTCGGCGGGGAAGGAGATGCCTGAAAGCCTGGCCAGAAGCGGCCTCGGTTTTTCTTCAAGTCTCCCTGCCGGTTTCGTCCTCGGACAGAACGTCAGCAATTTCATATCGAGCATGACCGTGGGATATCAGGATTCGATCAACTTCTTCCACCTGCCCATACCGTTTGCCTGCGTAGGCACCGACCTCGTCTCCGGCAGGGCCAAGGTATGGCACCGCGGCTCACTTAACACGGCGCTCCGCTCCACCATGTCCATCCCCGGACTGTTCACTCCTGTCCGCACGAGGGGGATGATCCTTGTCGACGGCGGTATGCGCAACAACTATCCTGTCGACGTGGCCCGCAAGATGGGAGTAGACATAGTGCTTGGAGTCGATGTATCCAGCGAGCCTTACGGCTATGAAGACATCAATAACCTCATCGACATCCTCTGGGTGGCATCCGACCTGCTTGCCAGTGACTCCTATCGCCGCAACGTGGCCATCTCGGATATCAACATCAAGCCGGACATAGAAGGCTACAATATGCTCAGTTTCAATACCGAGAGCATCGACTCGCTCATCCATCGCGGTTATGTCGCAGCCTCCGCCAACGCCGGAGAGATTATCTCCGTCGCAGAACGTACGGGCCGTGCGGGCACCACGCTTCAGGCTCCTCCCGCCCTGGATATCGCAGTGACGCCGGTCCATATCAAGGACATCGTTGTCACGGGTCTTACCCATGCCGATGCAGAATACGTACGATCCAAATTCAATATACGTGAGGGAGACATGGTCACCCGCCCCATCGTGGAGAAAGCCGTAGCCGATGTGTTCGCCACGGGCAAGTTTGACTATGTCAATTTTGAGCTTCTCGGCACCGAAGACCCGTACAGGCTTCAGCTCAACTGCAAGAAAGGCCCTGTCCATCGTCTCGGAATCGGTGTCCGGATGGATACCGAGGAAGTGGTGTCGCTGATGGGCAACCTGGGATTGAATACCAACAACCTGCATGGCCCGGCCATCGAGCTGTTCGGAAAAGTCTCGCGCAACCCCTCTTTCGGCTTCCATTACTACAACGTCACGGAAAGGGTGGCCGTATTCAACTTTAATGCGGACATGACATGGATAAATCACGGCGACCTGAGAGTTGGAAAGAACAAATACAATCTCAATACTTTCAGGACCACCCAATCTGTTTACCTGTCCAGCATCCCCCTCGTGTCTTTCGACGCCCGTCTCGGCGTATCCGGGCACGTGTTCAAACTCCGGGACCTGTACTCAGGCAGTGCTGCTCTTGACCTCATGCCCGACAAGAAACCCTACTTCTTCCTGTCTGCCTTTTTCGAGGCTTGCAAGGAGACCCTGGACAATGCATATTTCCCCGAGACCGGCTACTCCCTGGGAGGACGGTATTCATATAATCTGTCCACATCCTCCCTGTATCAGGACGACCCGTTTTTCCAGGAGGCGCGTCTATACGGCAAATACGTAATACCGACAAGTGATCATTTCGCCGTTATTCCGTCCTTACATGCACGTGTGCTGATGGGTGAAAGCATACCTTCTCCATTTATGAATTACATCGGCGGTGCCCTTCAGGGTAGGTATTTTGAGCAGCAGGTGCCCTTCATGGGCATAGGCGGGGCATACATGTGCGGCAACTGGATGGGCCTCGCACGCATCGATTTCCGGTACAAACTGGCCGGCAACAACTATATCTCCGGTATCGCCAATTTCTCGGTAAGCTCTGAAGACCATACTTTCCAGGACGCTGATCTATTGAGCGGCGCTGCACTGGAGTATGGATATAATTCCGTCGTCGGACCGCTCCGGGCCAATGTGCACTGGTCCAATGTCAGCGGTTTCGGAGTCTATCTTTCACTCGGCCTTGACTTCTGATGGGGGAATCGAAAAGAAAGTTCTCGAAAGGCTCCAGCGGCAGTGCTCGCGGATGGAATACTGCACCATGGACATAAGGCGCAAGGCGCTCAAGGCCCTTGACGGAGATGAGGAGGCGGCCGGCCGTGTCGTCGAGGCCCTGGTCAAAGATAGATTCGTGGATGACCTGCGATACGCATCCGCGTTTGCGCGGGAGAAGTCATCGGTCCAGGGATGGGGGGAGGTGAAGATTTCTTACATGCTGAGGAGCAAGGGGATCGACAGTCAGACGATTGCCGGGGCGTTGAAGGAGATCGACCGGAGTTCTGCCGACAAGAGACTTGGCAAGCTCGCCGCAGGGAAATACCGCGTGTTGAAGGATGACCCGCAATGCCGTCTGAAACTGCTGCGCTTCCTGCTTGGCCGGGGGTATTCATACGACGATGCCTCTCAGGCGGTGGAAGCTGTCATCCGCGGAGGGTCAGACGATATTTGACGCTACCCTGATTCCTATAATATAATGGCGCGGAGTCCGCTGCCCTCGACAGGGGAGTGCGCTCCCAGAATATCGGATCGATGGCAAATGTCACCGGCTCCCGCAACCCTTCATCCACAAATCCGAGAGACTTGTACACACCGCCTTCGGACCACTCGAGGTCCGCATAGGACATTACGTCGTCGGGATGGACGTCATCGATGAATGCCTGGAGCATCTTGCCCATGCCGCCATTCACGCGTATCCATGATTTGGAGGCGTAGCGTACCCACTCGTACGAGGCTACTGTCCTGCCCCCTATCTCAAGATGCCTGGCGCTGGAAAACTCCGCCACCGCTACAAGCGTACCGGGCGCAAGCTTTTTCTCCGCGCCGCCTGTCACCCTGCGGGTATAAAGCCCGTACCTGTATCTGCATGAGGCGTCGCCGTAGCTGTGATTCTCACTCAGGAATCCCGCCGCCGTGACCTTGTCGATGCGGCGGACTTCGCAGTTGCGGGCGTAGATGCGTGCGAACATGCCGAGATGGGCCTTGAGACGTGCCTTGACGGCGATGCCCCGGGAAATCCATGTGTCTTCCGCTATTATCGCCGGATTGGGTACCGTCGCAGCGAATTCCTTGACCACCAGTGATTTCCTCTCTGCGGCCCCGGGCGAAGTCTCTGTAATCGGTACGGCAATCACGGAGAACGAGCCTCCGCTCTCGCTGAAAGCCGTTATCTCTCCGCAAATCTTCTCTTCAAACGTTTTCCCGCTCTCTGCGAGCAGCTGCCTTATCTCGTCGATGAATTCCATGGCGCAAAATTACGAAAATTGTTAATTAACTCAATAATGAGTAAATTTGGCACGCTGGAAAAAACAAAAATACTATAATATATGGTAACTGTAGATGTAAAAGGTTGCGCCTCCTTTGTAAAAGACGCACAGTTCAAAGCGTACACGGAAAAAGCCCTTGCAGGCTTCGATGTCCTCCAGGGAGGGCAGGGAGCAGGCAATGACTTCCTCGGCTGGAAGCACCTCGCCTCCGAGACTCCCGAATCCCTCCTCAATGACATCGACGCCATCCGCAAGGACTGGGCATCCAAGGGTGTCGACCTCGTCGTCGCCATCGGGATCGGCGGCTCCTATCTCGGAGCCAAATGCGCCATTGAGGCCCTCTCCCACAGCTTTGCCCGTGAGCTCGGCAGCAAAGGCGCTCCCGAAGTCGTATTCGGCGGCAACAACCTCTCCGAAGAATACATCAGCGAACTCATGGACCTCGCCCGTGAGCGCAATACCGCCTGCGTGGTGATCTCCAAATCAGGTACTACCACAGAGCCCGCCGTCGTCTTCCGTATTGTAAAACAGTACCTCGAAGAGACCTATGGCAAAAAAGAGGCAGCATCCCGCATCGTGGCTATTACGGATGCCAGAAAAGGCGCCCTCAAGACTCTCTCCACACAGGAGGGCTACAGGACTTTCATCGTCCCTGACAACGTCGGCGGCCGTTTCTCCGTCCTCACCCCTGTAGGCCTTCTCCCCATCGCCCTCGCGGGATTCGACATCCGCGCTCTCCTCGCGGGCGCCGCAGACGCTGAAAAAGCCCTCTCCGTCAAGTCGGAGACCAACCCCGCCGTCGTGTATGCCGCCATGCGCAACCTCCTCTACAGCGAATACGGCAAGAAAGTGGAGATCATGGTCAACTACAACCCCAAATTCCAGTACCTCGCAGAATGGTGGAAACAGCTTTACGGTGAGTCCGAGGGCAAGGACGGTAAAGGCATCTTCCCCGCCTCGGTCAACAACACCGCCGACCTTCACTCCATGGGCCAGTTCATCCAGGAAGGCGACAGGGTGATGTTCGAGACCGTGGTCAACATCGCCAAGAGCAACTGCAGCGTCGTCATCGGCACTGATGAGCAGAACCTCGACCAGCTCAACTTCCTCGCCGGCAAGCACGTAGAACACTGCAACGCCATGGCCCAGCTCGGTACCAGACTCGCCCACATCGACGGGGGAGTACCCCAGATCGAGGTAGGCATCGAAAAAATCGACGCCCGCAACCTCGGCGAGCTCTTCTATTTCTTCGAATTCGCCTGCGGCGTGAGCGCCTACACCCTTGGCGTGAACCCCTTCAACCAGCCCGGCGTCGAGGCCTACAAGAAAAACATGTTCGCCCTCCTCGACAAACCCGGCTACGAAGAGCAGTCCAGGGCCATCCGCGAGCGTATTGCAAAATAATCAAAAAAACTATTTGATTATTAAAATTATTTAGTCATATTTGCTATCGATATGTATACGAACAGGTCAAATAACACCTTCAACTGGTGGCGCAGCTTACAACCCAAGTCGTAAGTCGCCTTTCCGTATACCCATAGCAGAAACTTCAGGTAGCACGCCGACTTACGGTGTGCTACTTTTTTTTGACCCAAAACATAACGGTAATTATGCTTAACAAAAACTTCCACCCTGACGATAACGGCTACTACGGCATCTACGGAGGCATCTACGTTCCCGAGATCCTCAAACCCAATGTGGATGCCCTCAAAGCCTGCTACCGCGAAGTCCTCGAAAGCCCCGACTTCCGGAGAGAATACAATGCCCTCCTGCGCGACTACGTCGGACGCCCGTCGCCTCTTTATCTCTCGGAGTCCCTGTCAGCACTTCATGGCTGCCATGTGTATCTCAAACGCGAGGACCTCAACCACACAGGAGCCCATAAAATCAACAACGCCATCGGCCAGATACTCCTCGCACGCCGTATGGGCAAGACCCGCATCATCGCCGAGACCGGCGCGGGTCAGCACGGTGTGGCCACGGCTACGGTCTGCGCCCTATTCAAGATGCCTTGCACAGTCTACATGGGAGCCACGGACATTGCCCGTCAGCGGCCCAATGTCGAGAAAATGCGCCTCCTCGGTGCCAACGTAGTCTCAGTTGAAAGCGGCAACAAGACACTCAAGGACGCTGTAAATGAAGCCCTGCGCGACTGGTGCTCACACCCGGAAGAGACCTTCTACCTCATCGGCTCCGCCGTCGGCCCTCATCCCTATCCGGACCTGGTGGCACGTCTTCAATCCGTCATCAGCGAAGAAATCCGCGCGCAGCTCACTGAAAAGGAAGGACGTCCCGACCCGGACTACCTCGTGGCCTGCATCGGAGGCGGATCCAATGCCGCCGGCACTTTCTACCATTATATAGACGAGCCCTCCGTGCAGCTGATAGGCGCAGAGGCGGGCGGTCTCGGTGTAGAGACCGGCAAGACCGCCGCTACGCTAACAATCGGCACGGTGGGATTCTTACACGGAGCCAAGTCAATGGTGATGCAGGACGAAAACGGCCAGGTGGCCGAGCCCTTCAGCATCTCTGCCGGACTAGACTATCCGGGGGTGGGACCGCTTCATGCCGAACTTGTGCGCGAACACCGCCTCCAGGTCATCCCGGTCAATGATGACGACGCGATGAGAGCCGCATATGAGCTCAACCGTCTCGACGGTATACTCCCTGCAATCGAGTCCGCACATGCACTCGCGGCTCTCCATAAGCTTAATTTCAAGCCCTCGGATGTCGTCGTCATGACTCTCTCCGGCCGCGGGGACAAAGACGCAGATACATATCTCAAATATGCTGAAAAATTCAACGATAAATGAAAACATTCAGTTACAAGGTCGCTTCGCGTCCTATTCCCGGCGACCTGGCCACTCCGGTGAGCACATACCTTAAAATACGCGATTTGTTCCCCCAGAGCGCTCTCATGGAGAGCTCCGACTATCACGGTGCAGAGAACAACCGCAGTTTCATTGCACTGGAGCCTATCGCATCCATCAGCGTGGCACACGGTGAGGTCGTATACAATCTGCCTGACAGAAACTGCGTGACTAAGAAAATCGATGCCTCGTTCACCGTCCCGGACGCTTTCGCCGATTTCATGTCGCGTTTTGACGTGCAGGGCGACTATGCACATTATTGCGGGCTTTATGGATACATGGGCTTCAATGCCGTACACTATTTCGAGAACATTGACATAAAAGACAGCCGGGAGTCACGCAATGACGCTCCGGATATCTGTTATATATTGTATCGCTACCTGGTCATATTCAATGATTTCCACAATGAGATGATGCTTCTGGGGCTTGAAGGCGACGGCGTGGGAAGCAGGATGGATGATATCGAGCACGCGATCCGCACCGACTCGTTCCCGGTGTATTCGTTCCGTGCAATCGGTGAAGCGGAATCGACCATAACGGATGACGGGCACAGGGAGAATATCCGTCGTGGCATAGCCCATTGCATGAGGGGTGACGTGTTTCAGATAGTGCTTTCGCGGAGGTTTGTGCAGAAGTTTGAAGGTGATGATTTCCAACTGTATAGGGCATTGAGACAGATTAACCCTTCGCCATATCTGTTCTATTTTGACTTCGGAGGTTTCAGGATTTTCGGCTCATCGCCGGAGACGCACTGCCGGATAGAGGACGGACGCGCCTATATCGACCCCATAGCCGGGACGATGAAACGCATCGGCGACAGGGACAGGGACGAGGCCGTCGCGGCTGCGCTCCTGGCCGACCCCAAAGAGAATGCGGAGCACACCATGCTTGTGGACCTTGCACGTAACGACCTCAGCCGTAACTGCTCCCATGTCAAGGTCGATTTCTTCAAGGATGTACAGTATTACAGCCATGTGATCCATCTGGTGTCCCGCGTCAGCGGGGAGGTGGATCCCGGCGTCAATCCGATAAAGCTGCTTGCAGACACATTCCCTGCAGGGACCCTGAGCGGTGCGCCCAAGGTGAAGGCCATGGAGCTGATTTCAAGGTATGAGCCGCACAATAGGGGTGCCTATGGCGGATGTATCGGGTTTATCGGTCTCAATGGTTCTCTGAATCAGGCGATTACCATCCGTACATTTGTGAGCCGCAACGGTGAGCTCTGGTTCCAGGCCGGCGGAGGCATCGTCGCAGCCTCGGATGTCGAGGCAGAGCTCGCCGAGGTCAACAACAAGCTCGGTGCCCTCAGAAAGGCGATAGTGATGGCGGAGACCACTAATGCAAATCATATATAGAGATGAAGATACTATTGATAGATAATTACGACAGCTTCACGTATAATCTGAAGCAGATTCTGGAAGAGGAGGGAGCGGAGGTGACGGTTGTACGCAATGACAGGTATGCGCCCTCGGAAATCGGAGGGTATGACAAGCTCGTGCTGTCGCCGGGACCGGGGATTCCTGATGAGGCGGGAGCACTGAAGGAGACTGTCAGGATGTGGGCCGGTAAAAAGCCGATTCTTGGCGTCTGCCTCGGACATCAGGCCATAGGAGAGGTATTTGGAGGCCGTCTCGTCAATCTCAGCAAAGTGTTCCATGGTGTACAGACACCCGTGACACTGACAGGGGAGAGCGACTACTTATTCGAAGGCCTGCCGGGAAAGTTCCCTGCCGGACGCTACCATTCCTGGGTAGTGGACAGGGAAACCCTGCCGGAGGAGCTTGTCGTGACGTCGCTGAGTGACGAAGGTCAGATAATGTCCATGAGGCACCGCGAATACGACATACATGGTATCCAGTTCCATCCGGAATCCGTCCTTACACCGGAAGGACATACAATGATCAGTAATTTCGTAAAACATAAATAATCCATGAAGCATATACTTGAGCGCCTTTTCAGAGGCGAGTTCCTGACAGTGGAGGAATCCCGCAATCTCCTGGCCGGCATCGGCCGGAAAGAATACCCTGCCGCGCAGGTGGCGGCCCTTATGACGGTTTACCGTATGCGTCCCATCACCGTGGATGAGATGGTCGGTTACAGGTCAGCCCTTATCGATGCCGCCGTTAAAGTGGACCTGTCTGAATACGGTGCCACTGAAATCGTGGGCACGGGCGGTGACGGCAAGAATACCTTTAACATATCGACATGTTCCGCATTCGTCGTCGCCGGTGCAGGATACAAGGTCGCAAAGCATGGCAATGTCGGCTCATCTTCCGTGAGCGGTGCCAGCAACGTGCTCATGCAGCACGGGGTGAAGTTCACCTCTGATGAGTCCAGGCTCAGGGAGTCCATAGAGAAATCCGGCGTGGCGTATATGCATGCGCCGTTGTTCCATCCTGCGCTCGCCGCGGTGGGGCCGATCAGGAAGGAGATCGGATTCAAGACTTTCTTCAACTTGCTTGGACCTCTGACCAACCCTTCCGGTCCTTCGTATCAGCTTCTCGGCGTGGCCGATCTGTCACAGCTCCGCCTGTATACGGCAGTGTTGCAGCGTCTGGGGATCGGCTTTTCCATCGTCACATCATTGGACGGCTATGATGAGATCTCATTGACTTCCGACTTCAAGGTGTCGTGCAATGCCACCGAGAGCATATATTCGCCCGAGGGATTCGGTTTCGAGCGCAGCGAGCCGGGCTCGCTGTCCGGCGGCGCTACCCCCGAGGAGGCGTCGAAAATCTTCGACGCCGTGCTGGAGGGCCGCGCCACCGCGCCGCAGCGCAATGCCGTCATTGCGGGTGCCGCCTTCGCAATCCGTAATTTCGTGCCTGAACGGAGCGTAGAGGATTGCATCGCTGCGGCGGCGGAGTCGCTGGACAGCGGCAGGGCGCTTGGGTGTTTCCGTAAATTTGTTGAGATAAATGGCTGATATCCTTGATACTATCCTTGCAGCCAAGAGGCTGGAGGTGGAGCGCGCACGGGCCGCCGTGCCAGTGGCGGATCTGGAGGCTCAGATAGAGGCTGCAGGCCGTAAGACGCTGAGCCTCAGGGGGGCGCTGGAGGCGTCCGGAAGCGGTGTAATAGCCGAGTTCAAGAGGAAGTCTCCTTCGAAGGGGTGGATTCATCCGGACGCCCGCGTGGAGGAGATCGCGCCCGCTTACGCGGCCGCCGGAGCCGCCGGGCTTTCCGTCCTGACGGACGGAGGGTTTTTCGGCGGTTCGGCGGATGATTTGCGCTCTGCGCGGGCGCTGGTGGACATTCCTGTTTTGCGAAAAGAGTTTGTCGTGGATGAATATCAGCTTGTCGAGGCGCGCGCGATGGGGGCTGATGCGGTATTGTTGATTGCCGCCGCGTTGAAACCGTCGGAGGCCAGGAGGTTGGCTGCGAAGGCGCATGAACTGGGGCTGGAGGTATTGTTGGAGATTCACAGTGAACCGGAACTGGATGCTTTCGGGGTGGATGTTGACATTATAGGCGTGAATAACCGTGACCTGAAGGTGTTCAAGACTGATCCTGAGGCAAGTGTGCGGCTTTTCGAGAAGTTGCCGTCGGAGGCGTTGCCGATCACCGAGAGCGGGCTGACCGACCCGGCGGTGGCTGCGGGATTGCGGAAGACCGGCTACCGCGGATTCCTGGTGGGGGAGGCGCTCATGTCGAAGGAAGACCCCGGAATGGCGCTCAGAACTTATATTTGGAGGATGACCTATGAGTAGGGAATTGATCGTCAAGGTATGCGGACTGCGTGACGGCGGAAATATCAGGGCCGTTGAGGCGGCCGGGGCGGATATGTTCGGGTTTATTTTTTATCCGGAGTCGCCGAGGTTTGTCTCTGAGGTGCCGTCGTATCTGCCGGTGACGGGGGAGAGGGTCGGGGTGTTCGTGAAGCCGGCGCTTGAGGAGGTGATGCGGAGGGTGGAGGCATTCGGTCTGACGGCGGTGCAGTTGTACGGGGCGACGGGGGCGCTGTGTCGGGAGTTGAGAGAGAGGGGACTGAAGGTGATGCTTGCTGAGAGTGTCGTCTCCGATACCCTCGGCCTGCCGGCCGGGGATGACGCGGATATGCTGGTGTTTGACACGCCTTGTGAGGGGTATGGCGGGAGCGGGAGACGGTTTGATTGGTCCGTGTTGGGGCGTTATCAGGGGGATGTGCCGTTTCTTCTGAGCGGCGGGATCGGCCCTGAAAGCATCGGGGATGTGCTGGCATTGGAACATCCGATGCTGGCTGGAGTGGATCTGAACAGCAAGTTTGAGTTGGAACCGGGATTGAAGGATGCGGAGGCGTTGAAGTCGTTTATTGAAAGATTGAAAAATTATGGAAAATAGGATTAAAACTTTGTTTGACGGTAAGCGGGAAGGAATTTTGTCGGTGTATTTTTGCGCAGGAGACCCGGATATCGACGGGACTGTCGCGACTGTGGAGGCTCTTGAGAGGGCCGGCGTGGATATGGTGGAAATCGGGATGCCGTTTAGCGATCCGATTGCTGACGGACCAGTGATCCAGGGTGCTGCGGCCAATGCCATCAGGCAGGGGATGAGCGTCGGAAAGCTGTTCGGGCAGTTGAAGGATATCCGTGCCAGGGTGAAGATGCCGCTTTTGCTTATGGGATATTATAATGTCGCATATCACTATGGGATGGAGCGTTTTTTTGAAAGATGCGCGGAGTGCGGGATTGACGGTCTGATTATCCCTGATATGCCGTTTGAAGAGTATGTAAAGGATTATGCCGCAATGGCTGAGAGGTATGGTGTGAAGATGGTGTTTTTGGTGACGCCGGAGACTTCGGAGGATCGTATCAGGCAGCTGGATGAAGCGACGGACGGTTTTATTTATGCTGTGTCGTCGGCTTCGGTGACGGGTGCGCAGAAGGAGTTCGGCGAGGCGAAGGAGGCTTATTTCGCCCGCCTTGCTTCTATGGGGTTGCGCAATCCATGGCTGATAGGATTCGGTATATCGAACCGGCAGACGCGTCAGGCTGCGGAAAAATATGCCCGTGGAGTGATTGTAGGGTCGAAATTCGTGACTTTGCTGGAGGAATTCCGTGACCCCGCGAAGGCAGCCTCCGAGCTTTTGGAAGCGCTGGCTAAGTGATAAGTCTGCGCAATTTGTGTGGATTATTACGTATTTTGCATCGGGCGGTGAGTTGAATGAGTTAAATTTGTGGATTGAACACTAGTTAAACCACAATATCATAACCAACCTGATTCACTTACTTATGCTTAAAAAGAATCTGATCTTTTTGGTGACTGTCATTTTAATGACTGCCCGGAGCGCTTTTGCACAAGGCGTTCCGACTGTCTCCGGTACAGTCACCGACGCCAATGGCCCCGTAGTCGGGGCTGTTGTCTTGGTTCAAGGTACAGATGCAAACGCCGTGACGGACCTTGATGGTGCGTACACCATCTCCGCCGGTGCGAATGCAGTCCTTGAATTCAGCTGTCTTGGATACAAGACCAGGACCGAAGCCGTCTCCGGCCGCAATGTGGTCAACGTGGTTCTCGAAGAGGACACGATGCTCCTGCAGGATGCCATCGTCCTCGGTTATGGAGCCACGGCGAGAAAGAAAGACCTCTCCGCTTCCGTAGGAGTGCTTTCCAACACCGAGGATCTCGTGATCCGACCGGTTTCTTCCACAGAAGCGATGCTCCAGGGCCAGCTCCCTGGCGTGACCATTTCGGCCACCGGCGGTGACCCTACTTCCACTCCCTCCATAATCATCCGCGGACAAGGTTCACGCAACGGCGACTCAGTGCTCTGGGTTGTTGACGGCGTGCCCGGTGCGCCCCTTACCTCTATGAACGATATTGAGTCCATAGTCGTACTGAAGGATGCCGCGTCCGCTGCCATCTACGGAGCACAGTCCGGTGCCGGCGGTGTCATCCTCGTGACCACCAAGAAGGCTGCCAGAGGTATTTCAGTGGGCTACGACGGCGTATTCGGTGTGCGTCAGGCCACCAACCTGCCCCAGTCCCTCAATGCCGAAGAGGAGATCGAGATGCGTAAGCAGTCCTATGCCAACGCAGGCCTGACCCTTCCCGCAGCCTGGGATATCACCAGAAACCCCTGGATCAAGACCACCCGGACCGACTGGATAGACGAGATCTTCCGCTCCGCCTTCTACCAGAGACACAACGTCTCCCTCAACTATGGCAACGAAGACGTCAAGAATCGTCTTTCCCTCAGCATGGATAAAGACAACGGCGTACTGGTAGGTACATATAATAATAATGTCGGAATCCACTACAACGGTGAATACAACATCAACAAATGGGTGAAATTCACCGAAGACCTCACCTGGAAACAGAATGACCGTCGTGGCACCAACACCACCAGCGCCTACAGCGGAGCCGTCCTTTCCGCCATCTACATGCCCCAGAGTGCGGAAGCCTACAAGGCTGACGGCACCTATGGCGGTACCACCACCGAGGACCCCGCATATGTGGCCCAGTATGGATCCAACTATGCGGATGCACACGGCGATGCCATCAACCCCCTCCGTATCCTCCTTGCCGACAACGTCCTCGACCGTACTACAAACTTCTGGACGACCAGCGGCCTGGAGGTGGCGAATATCGTCAAGGGCCTTAAGTTTATCAGCCGGTTCACATACGCTACCGATCAGAATTTCTACAAGAGATTCTCACCCAAGCGTCTTGAAATCGGAAAGCCGGACCTTAATAACAGTCTGAACTACAGCACCTACAAATACGAACGCTGGAAGACGGAGAATACTCTCACCTTCGACCGGACCTTCGATAAGCATACCGTAGGCGCCCTTCTTGCCACCACCGCCGACCACTATCATGCACGCGGTTTCCAGATCACCGGCAGGACTTTCGACGATGAGTCCGACTATCTCCAGTTCATCAATTACGCCGGCACCATCTCAGCCGCGGATGTGAACTATGCGGCTACCGATGCAAATGTCGCCGTAGTCGCCCGTGGTTCATACTCATTCGATGACAGGTACTTCGTCACCGCATCATGGAGACGTGACTATGCAGGCCGTCTTCCCCAGGGCAACAACTATGGCGATTTCCCTGCCGTGACCGGCGCATGGAAGATTTCCAGCGAGCCGTTCTTCTCAAAGAACGGTCCCGTAGACCTCCTGAAGATACGTGCTTCATGGGGCCGTATCGGCAACCTCGGCTCTGTGTCCATGAACTACAAGTCACCCTCCCTCTCGTCCTCTTTCTGGGCCGAGCAGGCTATTTACGGTGTGGAGAACGGATCATTCTATAACAACTTCATGTACCTCAGCAAGGCACTTAACAGCGCCCTCACCTGGGAGACTTCGCAGCAGTGGGACCTCGGTCTCGATGCAGAGATGTTCGCAGGACGCCTGTCAGTGGGACTTGACTACTACGACAAGAAGACATATAACCTTATCCAGGAACAGTCCATGGGATGGCCGCAGACAATAGGTGTGGATCCGATGCTCGTCAATCAGGGCGTTATCCGCAACCGCGGCTTCGAGGCTCTTGTCTCATGGAATGACAAGTTGGGCAAGGACTGGTCCTACTTCGTAAGCGCCAACTTCGCATACAACAAGAACCGCGTCGAGAGCACCGGTATCTATGACGATGACGGCAACGCCGGAGTGTGGGTGGGGACAGGCGAGTACCGTACTCTCCCTTACATCTACCAGACCGCTGTAGGCCAGCCCCTCAACTCATTCTACATGATCAAGACCGACGGTATCTTCCAGACCGACGCGGAAGCAGCGGCTTACGTCGACAAAGACGGTAACCGCATCCAGCCCCTGGCTGTGGCCGGCGACCTTAAATTCGTCGACTACAACGGTGACGGCAAGATCAACGACGAAGACCGCCAGTACCTCGGCAGCTCCATGCCCAAGGCTACTTTCTCCTTCACCGGCGGCATGACATGGAAGAATCTCTCCTGCAGCTTCATGCTTCAGGGTGTGGCAGGTGCCAAGGCTGCTTACATGGCGAAATACTCCCTTCTCAGCGATGTCGAGGGCGAGTTCAACCGCAGCCGCGACATCCTCAATGCCTGGAGTCCCTCCAATACCTCCTCCAACATCCCCCGTCTGAGCAAGAACGATCCAAACGGTAACTTCACCACACCTTCAGACTGGTACCTCGAGGATGCTTCCTACATCCGTCTCAAGAATGTCACCATCTCCTACGACCTTACCGAGGCCCTCCGCAGATGCGCTCACTTCGATGCGCGCGGCAGCCGCATGTCCGTATATTTCAGCGGTGAAAACCTCTTCACCTTCACGAAGTATTCCGGCATGGATCCTGAGGTCGGCGGATATGACGCTCTCAGATACCCTGTATCCAGGGTTCTCTCATTCGGTGTTAAACTAACTTATTAAGGGAGGACGACAAAAATGAAAAAATATATACTTTCCTTTCTCGCAGTTTCGGCAATGGCCGTGTCTGCCTGCGGTGACTTCCTTGATGTAAAGTCAGAGGGTACACCTGCCGTAGACAACTATTTTTCCAATGACCAGCAGGCCATAGATGCTATCGACGCCCTTTACAGTATCATGGCTCAGGAAAGCTTTTTCGGCCGTGAAATCTTCTGGGAGCAGGGCGCTGCCAATGATGTGGTATGGGGCAGGACCCGAGGTTATTCCACCCTCGCCACCCTTAACTACACAGGCGATGAGAGCCCTCTCCGCGATGTCTTCAAGCAGTCTTATATCCATATTTCCCGCAGCAACTGGGTAGTGGACAAACTCCTTGCGAAGAAGGCCGCCACCACCTTGACGGAGGTGGAGAGCAGAAGTCTCGGCGAGGCTTATTTCCTCCGTGCCTTCTATCATTTCTATATAGCATACCGCTATGGTACCAAAGACCAGGGCGTTCCTTTCGAGCGCTATGAGGATTTTCCTGACGGGTACAACTATTCCATCCCCAAGCAGCAGCCCAGCGTGGTGGATAACTATAAGATGATCATTTCCGACCTCACCGAGGCCGAGAGCCTGCTTCCTGAGTTCTCTGAATACGGGGCGGATGACCGCGGACGCGCCCACAAGGCCGCTGCCGTGGCCTATATGGCAAAGGTCTATGCGTATTGGGCCACATGGGACAGCACGCAGTGGGAGAATGTGATCACCTGCGTCAATAAGCTTGAGACCACCTACGGCCGCGACCTGACATCTTCCATCGCCAAGTTGTTCTCCAGCAATGTCGCTGATTTCTGGAATGAAGAATATTGCTGGGCGATTCCCGGCAATGGCGGTTCCAACGGCGGCGGTTCGGA
>Ga0265298_10004673_pt1 | contig 17396 bp, 15 predicted proteins | sample AusTroGonzalo_MG_3_FD_193486 | JGI IMG/M metagenome (GOLD analysis project Ga0265298, IMG submission 193486) | Bovine rumen microbial communities from tropical cattle in Woodstock, Queensland, Australia - Gonzalo_01 | ecosystem: Host-associated > Mammals > Digestive system > Stomach > Rumen ... | reverse complement strand
GCCCGCACGTGGAGAGTTACAGTAAATCCTCTGTTTTTCTTTATCCGTCAAAGTCAGCATATATTTCCCGTAGCTGGTTCCCGCTTTTGAGGCAGCCCATGAAATGGCGTCCACCTGTTTATTCCTGGGCAGAGGAGGGCTGGATTTCATGAGGATTCATCCTTTCTGAATTTGTTGAGGCTTGCTTTTCGTGTCTCGCGCGCCTGGATAATGAAGGAACCTTTTCAAGTATTTTCTCTGTTTGGTTTATTCTATTTTCATCATTCAGACGCCTGGAAATCAGGTTCAGCAGCATGATGAATTCCAGGATGCGATCCCTGGTTTCCTTTGGAAGTTCTTTCATAGAGGAAAATGAAGATGTGATGGTTTTGACACGATCTTTTCTGACTTCTGATAACGTATGTGCACCTGAAGCGTTCAGCACGTCGAATAAAGCATCCACAAATTCCTTTCGTTCCTCCTGCGGGATTTTCTTCATCCACTTGCGTATCCTCTGGTCAGTGCGGATGCTTTCCCGTGTCAATTCCGGCAGTGTGACAAAATGGTCGCCCATGATCTGCCAGGAAAGGCCGTCATGCTGGAGCAAACCGATTTGTGAGCTGTCCACGATCTGATAGTTTTCCGGATGCGCCAGCAGCATCCCTACCACAGAGGATTTGGGAACGATGGAACGGATGATGGGAGAGAGCGCCTGATATGCCTCGGAACGAAGAAAGGCTTCCTGAAATCCCGGCCCATCATTGGACCAGACGATGTCGATCCGGCTTTGAATCTTCGGCGACGCCTGAACAGCCGCATAAACCGCCAGATTGCCGCCCTTGGAATGACCGCCCAGCAGCAGCCGATGATCGGGATACTGTGCGGCCACTCGTTCAGTATATAAAACAGCTTCCTCCTGGGAAGGAACTTCTGGCATACAGGCCATCAGAAAATCTTCTTTCCATCCTGTCAAATCATCCGATGTTCCGCGGTAAGCCAGATAGATCTGTTTTCGGGAAATCTGAATGGTCATAGCAGAAAATTGCTTTACCTGCGCTTTGTCCAGTATTTGCACAAGGCAACTGAGCTGCATATTCCGAAAGCGGCATGTATCCGCCATCAGATATAGCATCCATTCCCGCAGTTCCAGAGATGAGGCTTTTTCCGGATCAGGGCGCTGCGGGATGCCATGAAGGGAAAAGTATTCTGCTGCGGCACGCTGGATCGTAATGTCTTGCTTGCCGTTTTTCGGCACGATCCCCGAAAAATCCAAATAGCTAAGTGTGGAAAGAACCAGATTATCCACCTCGTTAAAGGGGCTTTGGGTTAATTTTAAATCTCCTCGCCACGTCAAATAAGAAAAGATATTATTCAAAAAGCGCACCCTTTCTATTACCAAATATCCTGCATGATGCCCACACCCAAAGCGCCGTCGCCCGTATGACAGGCAATACTGACAGAAAGAGGGTCTTTTTCGATCAAAAGGTCTGGAAACGCCGCCTGCAATTCGTTCCTCCAGGTTTCTCCAATCTCCGGGTCGCCGGAATAGGCCGCCCGGATCGCTACCTTTTGATCGGCAAAGCGGGTTTCCCTATCGAGCTTCAATGCCTCAATGATTTCGTGCATACCGTGCGCATCAGCCTGTTCCGGAGACAGCCCGCTGTTCGTATCTGTCAGAATTGCAATTTTGTTTTTTACACGCATATTCCTTCCGTAGATGGAGATTGGAAAGCAGAAGCAGCCCGATGGCTGCTTCTGCGGGAACACATTATGCTTTCAGCCCCAGATTGGTCTTTTCCCAGGGCATCATGCTGGCGTTGCTGCCGAAATGCCCGTAGCAGGACACCTTGGAAAAGCAGGGAGAGGTCAGGTGAAAGCGCCGAATGATGGCGGTGGGGCGGCAATCTGCCTGGTTCATGACAGCTTGATAAATCCGATGCTCCGGGATTGTGGCGGTGTCAAATGTGTCGATGCGAACGGACATGGGTTCCGCTAACCCGATGGCATAACTAAGCTGCACTTCGCACTTTTCCGCCCAGCCTGCTGACACGATGTTCTTGGCGATGTACCGAGCCATGTACGCACCGGAGCGATCTACTTTGGAAGCGTCCTTGCCGCTGAAAGCGCCGCCCCCATGCCGGGCATAGCCGCCATAAGTGTCCACAATGATTTTCCGGCCCGTCAATCCACTGTCACCTGCCGGACCGCCCACCACGAAACGGCCAGTAGGGTTGATGTAATACTGGGTGTTATCGTCCAGCATCCGGGCAGGCAACGTGGGCAGGATCACATGGGTCAGAACGTCGTCTCGCAGAGTATCCGTTTCCACGCTTTCGTTATGCTGGGTGGAAAGGACGACCGCAGCAATGCGCCTGGGCTTTTCGTCCTCATATTCCACCGTCACCTGGGTTTTTCCATCGGGCCGCAGATAGGGCAGCTCTCCGATGCGGCGCACATATTCCAGCCGCTTTGCCAGGGCGTGGGCCAGTTCGATGGGCAAGGGCATCAGGCTGTCGGTTTCCCGGCAAGCATAACCGAACATCATGCCCTGGTCGCCCGCACCGTTGTCTATTTCCTCCTCCGGCGTTTTGCGGCATACGCCCCGGGCAATGTCGGGGGATTGCTCATGCAAATCAACGGTGATGCGGCAGGTATTGGCATCGAAACCATTTCCCGGCTCCGTATAGCCGATCTCGCTGATGACCTGGCGGGCAATGTCCTCGTAATCCACCTGAGCCGTGGCGGTCACTTCCCCGAAAATATGTACCTGATCGGTGGCACAAGTGACTTCGCATGCAACGTGTGCGGCAGGATCCTGGGAGAGGATAGCGTCCAGGATGCGATCCGCGATCTGATCGCATACCTTATCCGGGTGTCCGCTTGTTACGGACTCAGACGTAAAATAGTGAATCATATGGTGTTATGCTCCAACACATACGCCTTGCGTTCTTCGGGGATCTCGTCCCAAAGCTGTTCTGCCTTGCCCTGCCAGCACTCCGCGTAATGATCGCATTTTCCGCAAAGATGCTCAGCGCTCTCTGGCGATTGCAGGTCGGTGGATTTGGCCCCGGTTTTTTCGATCATGCCCCGCAGCTTGTGGGGATTCTCCAGCATGGGGCAGGGCTGGAACATATTGTCGTTGAAGGGCTGCCCATCGTGATACGCCTGGAACAGAGGAGAGCGGAGCCCCTCTAAAATGGTCTTTTCCCGGATATTGGAATCGGAATAATGAATGAACACACAGGGGTCCATGTCGCCGTTGGCGTTGATGTGGAAGTACCTGCGGCCTCCGGCAATGCAGCCGCCCACATATTCGGCGTCATTCTGGAAATCCATGGTGAACAGCGGCTTGCGCCCTCGCAGGTCCCGCAGACGGCGATAGACCGCCTCCCGCTGTTCGGGATTGGGGAGCAGCACCGGCGCGGCGTCGTTGCCTACGGGCATATAATGGAAATACCAGATGAAGTACGCTCCTTTTTCAATCAGCATATCAAAGTATTCCTCTGACGTGATGCTTTCATAATTGACGCTGGTATAGCAGGAGGAAATACCGTAGATCAGCTTCCGTTCGTGCAGAATATCCATGGCCCGGATCACCTTGTCGAACACGCCCTGTCCCCGGCGGCTATCGGTGGGTTCCTGGAAGCCTTCCAGGGAAATGGCGGGCACGAAGTTTTTAACCCGCAGCATTTCATCGGCAAAGGCTTCGTCGATCAGGGTGCCGTTGGTGAAGCACAGGAACACGCAGTCGTCGTGCTTTTCGCACAGCCTGATGATGTCGGCTTTGCGCACCAGCGGCTCGCCGCCCGTGTAAATGTACATGTACACGCCCAGCTCCTTGCCCTGGCGGATGATGTCGTCGATCTCGTCGAAGGAAAGATTCAGCTTGTTGCCATATTCCGCCGCCCAGCAGCCGGTGCAGTGCAGATTGCAGGCGGAGGTGGGATCCAGCAGGATCGTCCAGGGAATGTTGCAGTTGTATTTTTCTTTCAGTTCCAGCTGCTTGGGCCAGCCGATCATGTTTTCATTGATGAAGAAATTGACGGCTACGGTTTTCAGCACTTCCTGATCCACGTCGCCAATCAAGTGGCGGATGTAGCGGTAATAGGGATTTTCCGGATTCTCAATGGCGTCCTTCACCTGCTCCAGCTGATGGGGATACATTTTCCCGGCGTACTTTTCTGCCCAGGAAAACAGCTTGCGCATATTTTTCTCCGGGTCTTTGTACAGATAATTGAAAGCTTGCTCCAGGCCAAATTTTTTTATCGTTGTCGATACGCTCATGTTTTCGTCCTTCCTTTCGTCGTTGTCGTATAGGTTGGTACCTGACCAAAATATAACAAGACGCGACAGAAAACGATATAAACAAAACCGGCGTTTCATCCAAAAATCAGATAAAACGCCGGTTTTGACCATTTTTGTGCAAACATGCGGTTTTGACTATTTTCCCTTCGGATCACTTTGCGAGGAATGAAGCGCCTGGCAGATAAACCCATGCAGGACCTTGCTCATCCGGTCAATGGCCTCATCAATATCTTCCTCCATATTATTCCAGCAGAATTTGAGAAAAAAACCGAAAAAGGCATATCGGCAGAAAGTGGCGATATCCTCAATCTCTTTCTCCGGGACGCTCCTTCCCTGCGCCTCCTTGCGAACATAGCTGTCAAAAACGTCGTTCGTCGATGAGAACACAAATCGCTCCAACTGATCCCGGGACAGGGAATTCATGATATGCTTGACGATTTTCTGATTCTTTTTGCAATTTTGCAGGAAGGCTTTCAGGTTCTTTTCCCAGGAATCCGTATTTCGTTCATGGCTGAACCGGGCCAGTTCCTGTGTCATCCATTCATCCAGCAGTTGATAAATATCCTGATAGTGATAATAAAACGTATTATGATGGATGCCGCAGCGCTTCACCAGCATAGACACCGTGATCTTATCAAAGGGCACTTCTTCCAGCAATTCCTGAAACGCCTGCAAAATGGCATTCTTCGTCAAGTTTCTCATCTGGCTTCCTCCTTGCGCACAGGAATGATGTGATTAGTCGATAGCAGGAAGAAAAATCATTGGTTACCGCACTCCACCTTTTGTTGGATCATCTCCATGCGGCGATCCAGTACGTCGCTAATCTCCGCGCACTCCCGTAATTCCTTTGCGATTTCAGGCGTGATGATAACGTCTTTTTTGTATCGGATTTTATGCTCCAGGCTGGCCCACCAATCCATGGAGATGGTACGGAACTGCACCTCCACTTTCATCAGCTTCTTTTGATCGTGGAGATAGATGGGAATTTGGACGATCAGATGCAGGCTGCGGTAGCCGTTTTCTTTGGGATTGGCGATATAGTCTTTCCTTTTGAGCAGCGTAATATCGTCCTGCTTGAGCAGAGCGTCAGCCAGCATGTAAATATCCGATTGGAAGGAGCAGATCACACGCACACCGGCTACATCACAGATGCTTTCCTCAATGCTTTCCGCCGTCAGGGGCACCTGCTTTTTAATCAATTTATTGGCGATACTTTCCGGCGTTTTGAGCCGGGTCTTGATCGTTTCAATGGGATTGTGATCATATTGCAGGGACAGTTCTTCATTCAGTACATTGAATTTCGTTTCCACCTGCATCATGGCGCAGCGATAGTAGGCCATCAATTCTTTATACGGCAAAGCCAACTGATGGATTCTCCCCTTGATTTCTCCCTGTGAAATACGATTCAATACAGCTTGTTCGATCATGCCGAGGTTTTCTGATTTTCTTTCCGTCATATCTTTTGTCCTCATATTCTGGCAACACATTCATTTCACGATTACTATGAAAACGGGGATGTCGATGGGAAAGGCAGTGTTGATGTTGAAAAACTTGCCATCGGCATCCCCTATATAGATATTTCACCGACCTGGAGAGGGGATATATCCAGATCGGAGAAAGAACGCAAGAACTGTTCAGCTTCATAATAATACAGCGAAGCATGCTTTGCAATTTACAAAATGGAGGAGTTGTAAGAATAATAAAAATGAGAGCAAGAAAAAGACTGCAAGAGGATGATCTCTTCATTGGCTATACGCATTCATTTTATCAATTTGGAATGATTGTCATATTTTCGTACAATGAAAAGGAAATGCACATTGTTCGCTGATACGGAATCCCTATAATAAGGATTGAATCCACTATGAAAGGAGAAACCATCATGGAACACATCGAACGCAGAATGAAGAAAATGATCCTGGCAGGTATTGGGGCCGCCGCGCTGGCACGGGAAGAAAGCAATGGGCTGATTCATGATTTGATTCAAAAGGGCGAAAGCGTGGTGGAGCGCAGCGGCATTCGGAACGAAATGCTGCGTCATGACCAGGAAGCGTCTGTGGAAACGATGGACGCTCAGGATGTGGATGCCTGGCTGAACAGTCTGTGCAATATGACGCCTGCCCAGCTGCATATCCTGAAGGACGCCATTGATTCCGTGGAATGGGCGCGGGAGCATCCGTCCGCCGACGAAGATCACAGCGAGGAGGATTAAGCCTGCCATGGACAGGGAGCAGCGGGGTGAACAGCGAAAAAGGCTGAATGAGATCGTGGAGGTGCTGCGGCGCAATGAGATCGTTCGGGGAATGACGCCGGATAAGCTCTGCGCCGTCATGGAAGAGCTTGGCCCCACCTTTATTAAGCTGGGCCAGATTTTGTCCATGCGTTCCGATTTCCTGCCCCAGGAATACTGCGACGCCCTGACCCGCCTTCGCACGCAGGTGGAGCCTATGCCCTTTGAGCAGGTGGAAACCATCCTGGAGGACGCTTACGGGCGTCCTCTTTCGGATGTGTTTTCATCCTTTGACCGGCAGGCCCTGGGCAGCGCGTCCATCGCCCAGGTTCACGCCGCTGCGCTGCCCACCGGGGAAAAGGTGGTGGTGAAGGTACAGCGCCAGGGCATCCATGACGTCATGAACCGGGATATTATCCTGCTGAAACGGGCGGCGGAGCTGGTGAAGTACACGCCTCACAAAGGCTTGGTGGATTTCAACCGGGTGCTGGATGAAATGTGGATCGTAGCCCAGCAAGAGATGAATTTCCTCACCGAAGCGTCCAACCTGGAAACCTTCACCCGCCTGAACGCAGACGTGGCTTTTGTATCCGCGCCGAAGCTCTATCCCATGTACACCACCGCCTCTGTGCTGGTGATGGAAAACGTGGAGGGCATTCCCATCAACGAAAAGGACGCGCTGAGGGCGGCGGGTTATGATCTGAATGAAATCGGCTCAAAGCTGGCGGACAATTATGTGAAGCAGATCACGGAGGATGGCTTTTTCCATGCCGATCCCCATCCCGGCAATATCCGCATCCGGGACGGGAAAATCGTCTTTTTAGATATGGGCATGATGGGCACTCTGTCCGAGCGGGACAGACGAACCATCAGCCAGGCTGTGGAGGGCGTGGCGCGAAACGATCCGGAAGCCTGCCTGGAAGCGGTATTGAAGTTGGGCGTCGTCTCAGGCGACGTGGACCGCAGGCAGCTTTATAAGGATTGTGAAACCATGCTGGATCGCTACGGTTCCATCGACCTGGGCACCATGGATCTATCCCAGGTGGTCACCGATATCATGGAGATCATGAAGAAAAACCATATCGGAATGCCCGGCGGTTTATCCATGCTGGTGCGCGGACTTGCCACCGTGGAAGGCGTGGTGGTGGACGTTGCGCCGGGCATTAGCGTGACCCAGGTGGCTACAGCCCGGATCAGCAAAAAGTTCCTGAAAGATTTTGACTTGCGCGGCAATCTGCAAAGGGACGCGCGAGCGCTGTATGAAAGTGCCTATAAAGCGCTGGATATTCCCGCCTTGGTTTCAGATACCCTGCGCACAGGGCTCAAAGGCGACGGACGAATCGGGGTCGATGTTCACCCGGACGAAGATACGGAGAAGCTGGCGCGGACCTTGGTGCAAAAAATATGCGCCGCCTTGGTTTGCGCGGCGCTGATTCTGGCATCTGCCGTGGGCACTTCGGGGCAGCAGGTATGGATCGGCTTATCGTGGTATCAAATTGTCTGCATGGTATCTGCGTTGATCCTTGCTTTCACTTTGTTCCTGCCAAAGATAAGATAGCTTAAAAAGGAATCGGCATACAGCTTTGTCTGCTATGCTGATTTCTATTATTTCCTCAGCTTTTCGGCATACTGCGATAAGGTATCCTGCAAGTTCTTCTCTCTCAATTCCAGGGCTGTTTTGGCTCTGGTTTTTGTTTCTTTGATTTCATTTTCCAGTCTCTTTCTTCTCTCCTTCATGGCGGCAATCACCCGGCGGTTATAAATGCTGGCATCCGGGAATGCCCGCAGGATGCGCCGGATCAGGACGGGCTGCGCGGAGAGCGCGCTGCGCACCGCACGGGTGATGTCCTCCGTGCTGTCGCCGTCCAAAGCGGCGGCATGACGGCGGAGGCGAAGCAGCGTGAAGCTGGAAATCACCGTGTCCGTGAGGAACAGGATCAGAAGTGCGATGCAAACAGCCTGCATGGCTATTTCGCTCATCAGGCCATAGAGACGGAACAGATAAGGCTTTACAAAATAAATCATACCCAGTCCCAATAGCCCGAAAGGAATGAGCGTATCGGCGCACACACGGCCGTTCAGGTTGAATTTCTTGGAGGAATAATCCCACCACCGTGCGTGAAACGCTTTCTCCATGATGTAGCTCGTCAGGTATTCCAGCGTGCCGCACAGCAGCATCGCCAGGGCGAAAACCGCCAGCGGCTCATCCGTAAATTTGGATAGAAGCAGTGTGATCAGTACTGTACCGAACCCATAGATCGGACACCAGGGACCGATCAGGAAGCCCCGGTTGATAAATCGCCCAAACTGGATCAGCTTGCAGATCACTTCCATGCACCATCCCAGGAAGGACGCCGTAAAGAATAAGAGAAGATAGGACGCGGCGAGAGAAAAATCCAAAATCATTTCCTCCTTTGCCATGCAGCGCTTTACACGTCCGCCAAACTGCCCCGGTGGATCATGCCGTATGCCATCTCGGCCATTTTTTCGGCGGACTCGGGACAATTGCGGTTGACCCATGCGCGAATGATCCCGGCGCAGCCAAACACCACAAAGCTGTAATGATAATCGAAATCCGCTTCACCTTTTTCCTTTCGGATGTCGGGCCAGGCCTTCAGGCATTTTTCCCGCACCACTTCGTTCAGCCTGTGCAGGAAATTCATATCCCCGTGGGGGCTGAGCAGCACCCGGCACATTTCCTGGTTATCCTCGATGAAGCGGAAGAGATCCAGCAGGATGGGTTTGGTCTGCTGGCTCACGTCGTCGTGTTCGTGCAGGGATACGATGGCGTCCAGCGCCTCAAACATCCCGTCCTCGATCTTCTCCAGCATGTCGAACATATCCTTATAATACAAGTAAAAGGTGCCCCGGTTCATGTCCGCCAGATCGGTCAGCTCTTTGACGGTGATTTCGTTGATCTGCTTCTCCTGCAATAATTGGGTCAGTGCCTGGGTCAGCAGTTTTTTTGTCCGCCGCACCCGGCGGTCTTCTTTTTTCTCTGTCGCCGCAGGGGATTTCATCATGGTTTCAGCCTTCTTTCTCAACAATTTCAAGGTTTTTTGTTCGATAATCTTTTTCAGGACGTTCAGTGTTGTTTAACAAACGATTGATAATCAAATTGATTATTGAAATCAATCACATAAATGATTATAATTCGTTGCGTTGAGATAGTCAACACTATGTTTTGAAAAAGTAAGTGTGTTGGGAGGTAACAGATGTGAAAGGATTCACAAAGGGATTGGTGAAACGCAGAATCCTGGTCATCGTGGTGTGTCTGCTGTTGCTTGTGCCCTCCATCCTTGGCATGGCCGCGACAAAAACCAAGTATGACCTCTTGTATTATCTGCCCCAGGACCTGGAAACGGTGCAGGGCCAGGAAATCCTGCTTCAGGATTTCGGGAAAGGCGCTTTTTCCCTGTTGGTCACGGAGGGCATGACAATTAGCGAACAGGCCAATATGGAGAACGCCCTCAAGGATATTCCCCATGTGGACAGCGTGATCGGCTTCGCTTCCATCACCAAGGGCATGTTCCCCATGGAGATCATCCCTACGGATATCCGGGAAATGTTCCAGCGGGGCGATTGTATGCTTTCCGCTGTGTTCTTCGATGAGGGCAGCTCTTCCGAGGAAACCATGGTGGCCATCAACCAGGTGCGGAAAGCAGCAGGCGAAAAATGCTTCGTCAGCGGCCTGTCCGCAGTTGTGACAGATACCAAACAATTGGTGGAGGATCAGGAAGCGATTTACGTGGGCATCGCCGTGGCCCTGTGCGCCATCGTATTGATGATCACCATGGACAGCTTCCTGCTGCCCCTGATCTTCCTGGCCTGCATCGGCGTCAGTGTTCTTTGGAACCTGGGCAGCAACTATTTCCTGGGCGAGATCAGCTACATCACCAAGGCCGTGGCCGCCGTGCTGCAACTGGGAGTGACACTGGACTATTCCATTTTCCTGTGGCATAGCTACAAGGAGCAGAAAGCTCTGACCGAAGACAAGGACGAGGCTATGGCCAACGCCATCCATCTGACCTTTACCTCCATTCTGGGCTCCAGCCTGACCACCATTGCGGGCTTCGTTTCCATCTGCTTCATGAGCTTCACCCTTGGCCGCGACCTGGGCATCGTCATGTGCAAGGGCGTGATCATGGGCGTGCTGGGCACGGTGGTGCTGCTGCCCTGCGTGATTCGGCTCTTTGACAAGCCCATCGAAAAAACCAGCCACAAGCCCCTGCTGCCTGATGTGGGCGGCATCGGGCGCTTCGTGGTCAAGCATTATAAGGTGTTGGCTGTGGTGCTGGTCATCATGATCTTCCCGGCCTTCTATGGCTACAACCACGTGAATGTGTACTATGACATGAGCAAGGTGATGCCGCCGGAGCTGAAGTCAGTGATCGCCAACAAGAAATTGGAAGAAACCTTCGATATGGCCACCACCCACCTGCTACTGGTGGACAGCGACGTTCCTCAAAAAGATGTGCGTGATATGACCGCTGAAATGGAACAGGTGGACGGCGTCAAGAGCGTATTCGGCATCGACAGCCTACTGGGTGCGGGCATTCCGGAATCCATCCTTCCCGAAGATGCTTTGTCCATGGTAAAAGGAGAACGCTATCAGCTGATGCTGATCAATTCCTCTTATGTGATTTCCTCCGATGAAGTCAATGCCCAAATCGACAGCCTAAACGCAATTTTGAAGAAGTACGACCAGGGCGGCATGCTGATCGGCGAAGCGCCCTGCACAAAAGACCTGATCGCCTGCACCGATCACGATTTCACGGTGGTTAGCCTGATTTCTATCATCGCCATTTTCGTGATCATCATGCTGGTGCAAAAGTCCTTCTCCCTGCCGGTGCTGCTGGTGGCAATTATAGAATTGGCGATTGCCGCTAACTTGTGCATCCCGTATTACACAGGCACGGAGCTGCCCTTCGTGGGGCCGATCCTGATCTCCACCATTCAGCTTGGCGCTACGGTAGACTACGCCATCCTGATGACCACCCGGTATAAGCATAACCGCCTGTCCGGCATGGACAAAAAAGATGCTGTGGAAAAAGCCGTATCCTCCGCCGCGCAAAGCGTGCTGGTCAGCGGCCTGGGCTTCTTCGCCGCCACCTACGGTGTAGGCCTATATTCCAATGTGGACATTATTTCCTCCATGTGCCGCCTGATGGCAAGAGGAGCGCTGCTGAGCGTGGCTGTGGTGCTGCTGCTCCTGCCCGCGATGCTGCTGCTCCTGGATAAGAGCATCGTGCATTCTACTCTTGATATGAAAGCTGCCCGATAAAGAGAAATCTGGGGGGACCTCTCTTTGGAGGCCAAAGAGAGGTCCCCCCAGGCCCCCTCCGAGAAAGCCGTTGAATCAATAATAACTATCCATCTGAAAATAGAGAGGAAGGAAATAGAAATGTGTAAAAAGATCGTTGCGCTGCTGCTGTCCGCCATCATGGTGCTGGGCTGCGTGCCCGGTTTGGCGGAGAATACCAAGCATGAACGGGTGTATATTGTCGCCACTGCGGACGGTACGGTGAAAAGCGTCACCGACAACATCCGCCTGGAGAACGCCGATGGGTTGGACGAAATCGAGGATCAGACGCTGCTGACCGCCATCCAGAATGTAGGCGGAAAAGAAGCCTTCACCCTGGACGGTGAAACCCTGACCTGGCAGGCCCAGGGCAAGGACATTACCTACGAAGGTACGTCCGGCAAAATGCCCGCCATTCTGCCTGTTGTGACCCTGACGCTGGACGGAGAAGAAATCACTGTGGACAGCCTGAAGGACAAAACTGGCGAAGCGGTGCTGACCGTCGCCTATCAAACGAACGAGCCGCTTCCCGCCCTGGCCGTGACCGTACTGCCGCTGCCGGAGGAAGGCATAACCGATCTCAGGCTGGAAAATGCCGCTGCGATCACCGTCCTGGGCCGTCAGGTGCTGGTGGGCTGGGCTGTGCCCGGCATAGACGCGGAATTGAAGCTGCCCACCTCCTTCTCGGCTGCCTTCCACGCCGATCATGCGGAGCTGAATTGGCTACTGACCCTGACCACCTCCGATCCCATCGACGCGGCTTGCAAAGAACTGGATGACCGGATCGACCTGGATCTTCACACAGAATTGGACGAGGCCAAAGCGCTTCTGACCGCTTTGCAAAGCGGCGAAACCCTGCCCGAAACCAGCGGAAAGACCAAGGACATTGTTCCGAAGATCAATGAGCTGAATGACGGCTTGACGCAATTAAACGATGGAGCTGAGACGTTGGCGAACGGCGCTGCGCAGCTGTCAGACGGCGCTTCCGCCCTGAAGGATGGAGCAGCTCAGTTAAACACCGGCGCAGCAGAATTGGCTGCCGGGGCTTTGACGCTGTCCACCGGAGCGGCGGATGCGGAAGGAGGCGCTGCATCCCTTGATACGGGCCTTGCGACCATCATTGCCAATAATGAAGCGCTGAATAACGGAGCACAGACGATTTTTGCGGCGATCCTTTCCTCTGCCAATGCACAGCTTTCCGCCTCCGGCCTGGACGCTGCTGGAATCGAAATTCCCGAACTGACAGCGGAAAACTATGCTGAAGTGCTGGATGCGGTGCTGCTCCAGCTGAACCCCGAAACCCTGCGTGCGTCCGCTCAAGCCCAGGTGGAAACGGCGGTACGGGCCCAGGTGGAAGCCAACACTGATCAGGTGCGGTCCGCTGTGGAAACGGCTGTTCAGGATCAGGTGCTGGCGGCTGTATTGCAATCTGCCGGGCAGAATATGACATCGGAGCAATACGCCCAGGCGGTGCAGGCTGGTCTCGTATCGTCTGAACAGGCCGCCGCAATCACCGCTGCTGTCGAACAGCAGATGGCAACCGAGGAAGTGAAGGCTCAGATTGACGCTGCCGTACAGCAGCAGATCGAACAGCTGATCCAGGATCATACAGCAGCTTATCTTTCTTCCGATGAAACCATCGCCGCCCAGCTCTCAGCCGCCCAAGCAGCTTATGAAAGCCTGACCGCTTTGAAAGCGCAGCTGGATCAAATCAACACCTTCGTGACGGGCCTCAAAACCTATACGGACGGTGTGTCCCAGGCCGCTGCTGGCGCTTCCCAGCTGCATACCGGGTTGACCCAGCTAAACGCCGGCGCTGCCACTTTGTCCACCGGGGCGGCTGCTTTATCCACCGGCGCTGCCTCGCTCTCCGAAGGCGCTGATTCCCTCTACGATGGCACCGTGGAATTGAAAGATGGCGCTGCTGCCTTGCATACGGATGGGACGCAAAAATTCAAAGACACTTTGACCGATGCCGAGAAGGAAGCTGCGGAAAAGCTGCTGCCCTACGTGACAGACGATCTGCCCAAGGCGCTGCGCATTTTTGAAGAAACCCGCGACAACGCGCAAAACAGCGGCTATGACCTGCGTCCCGAAAACATGAAGACCGTAACTGTTTACATCATTCGCACGGATTTACAGTAAACTGATGACAGCATTTTTCGCCCGACCCGTTTTGAAGGAGGAAGCGGATCATGAAAAGCGATGCCACCAAACAAGCCCTCGCAAACGCCCTAAAACAGCTTTTGCAGAAAAAGCAGATCACGAAAATCACCATCAATGATATTACGGAGGCGTGCGGGATCAGCCGGATGACCTTCTACTATCACTTCAAGGATATTTATGATCTGGCGGATTGGACCTTGCAGGAAGCGCTGCACGCTGCCATCGCCGAAAACCGCACCCATGATAACTGGCAGCAGGGCTTTTTGAATCTGCTGGAAGCGCTGAAAGCCCATCAATCCCTGATCCTGAACGCATACCGTGCCATTGATCGGGAGCTGGTGGAAAGGTATATGCGCCGGGAGGTGGAAGCGCTGCTGCTGCCCGTGGTAGAGGAGCAGGCTGCTGGCATCAAGATCAGTGAAAAAGGGAAGCACAGGGTGGCGGTCTTCTACGCTTATGCCTTCATGGGCGTTGTGATGGAATGGATACAGCGGAATATGGCGGCGTCCCCCCAGGAGGTAGCCGCCACGACAGCGGCCTTGATCCATGGCGATTTCCATAATTCTTTGGAAAACATGAGCCGGTACGAAGCGAAAAAAGCATAATCATCTTCTTTCATCAAACAGGCGGTCTTGTTCAGAATTTGAGCAAGGCCGCCTGTTTGTGTATGGTTTTTCCGATCAAAGACAGATAACATGAAACCGTAGAAACCAATTCATCAAAAGGGGTGTTGCGCCATGCATTACTTTGAAGAGCATCTGCCGTCGGAAGAAAGAAACGCCATTCCTTACCTATCCACCACCGTACAGTTTCTGGATTACATCTCCGATCATTACGGTGACAGCATCGCCCTGTCTGATCAGAATCAGGCGGTCAGTTACAGCGAGCTTGCCCTCCGTGTGTCACGTCGCCGCCACGTGCTGGAGGAGCTGCATCTGCCGCCGCGGTGCAATGTGGGCCTGTTCGATACCAACAGCATCGCCGCCGTAGAATGGTTCCTGGCCTTGACGACGGCAGGATACACAGCCGTCATGCTGCCATCTGCGCTGTCCGAAGCCGTACTCATTCATACCGTGCAGCATTATGAGTTAAAAGCAATCATTACAGGCCCGACCCTCATTGAAAAAACCAACAGCTTGAGTATCCCGATTGTTCCTGCGTATTTCCTGGAACGAAATGGCGAGCCTCCCGCCTTCGTGGCGAAAAATGACTGTGCGGCCATCTTTTTTACCGGCGGCACCACCGGCACGCCCAAGGGCGTGATGCTGAATCATGGTGCCCTTATGCGGGGCGCGCTGAACGGCACCTATCGGGACGGCACGATGTTTGGCCAAACCATGGTGGCGGCTCTGCCCTTTACCCACGTATTCGGCATGGTTTTCAGTATGCTGTCCGGCCTCTATACCGGCTCCCACATGGCGGTTTGCGGGAATATGCGGGATCTGTTCAAGGAAATGGCCCGCGCAAAACCCACCACCATGATCGCCGTACCGGGGATGGCGGAAATGATGCTGACCGTCGCGCAAAAGCGGGGCGTTCAAGCCTTGGGCGGAAGATTGAAGTTAATCATCTGCGGGGCGGCTCCGGTGCCGGAGAGGCTGATGTACAGCTTTAAGCCATACGGTATCCGTGTGCTGTCCGGCTATGGCATGACGGAAACGGCCAACCTGGTCTGCGGCAATCTGGAGCAGGAAACCCACCCGGATTCCGTCGGCAGGCAGTACCCCTGCCAGGAAGCCCGGATCGTGAACGGCGAATTGCAGGTGAAGGGCGATATGCTGTTCAGCGGCTATTGGAAGGATGAAGCGACTACCAGGGCGGCTTTTGACGGCGAATGGCTGAAAACCGGCGATCTTGCCCGGGTCGATGAGAACGGATTTATTCACATCGTTGGGCGGATCAAGAACCTGATCATTCTCAGCAATGGGGAAAACGTATCTCCAGAGGAAGTAGAAGAAGTATTCTATCGCAATGTCTGTGTCCAAGACTGTCTGGTGTCAGAAACTGAAATCGCAGGCCGCCCGGCTATCCAATTAGAGGTGTTTCCCGTCAACGATGTAACGGATGGAACACTGGAGCAGGAAATGAAGCGGATCAGCGATACACTGCCGACCGCCATGCGGCCTGCCCGCATTTTTATCCGGCATGAGCCTTTTGAAAAAAGCGCCAGCCTGAAAATCATACGGAAGAAGTAAGAAAAAATATGGAACAGAAGTTAATGGAACTGCTGCTGGAAGTAGCGCCGGGAATTGATCCGAAAGAAGTGAAGATGGAAAGCCGACTGTATGCTGATTTGGGCTTGGATTCCATGAGCGGGATGCTGCTGCTCATGGAAATTGAGGATGCCTTTCAGGTGGAATTGGAGGAAAATGTGAGATTTGAAACGGTTGAGGATGTATACAAATATTTGATGAACCATAAAGCAACATGATTTCTTACAGGGCACAGAAACTGTACAGACTCTTATCAAATCTCCCAGTCTGCAAATAGCATTTCTGTTTTCTGCACGCTATGATAAAACCGTCACCCGAACCAAACGACAAAAAGGAGGAACCAACATGTATTATTCCAGCGGTAACTATGAAGCCTTTGCCCGTCCTCAAAAGCCGGAGGGCGTGGAACACAAGAGCGCTTACATCGTCGGCACCGGTTTGGCGGCCCTGACCGCCGCCTGCTATCTGGTGCGGGACGCTCAAATGCCCGGCAAGCGCATCCACATCTTTGAAAAAGACCCCATTCCTGGCGGTGCCTGCGATGGATATGAATATCCCGGCGTGGGTTACGTCATGCGGGGCGGTCGGGAGATGGATAACCATTTCGAGGTCATGTGGGATCTGTTCCGTTCCATCCCTTCCATTGAAACCGAGGGTGTCAGCGTCTTGGACGAATACTACTGGCTGAACAAGAAAGATCCTAATTTCAGCCTGTGCCGTGCCACAGAGAACAGAGGGCAAGATGCCCACACCGACGGCAAATTCGCCATCAGCGATAAGGGCGCGATGGAGATCATGCACCTGTTCTTTACCCCGGATGAGGAGCTGTATAACAAGAAGATCACAGACTTCTTTGACGATGAAGTATTAAACAGCAATTTCTGGCTGTATTGGCGCACGATGTTCGCCTTTGAAAACTGGCACAGCGCCCTGGAAATGAAGCTGTACATTAAACGCTTCATTCACCATATCGGCGGCCTGCCCGATTTCAAGGCCCTGCGCTTTACCAAGTATAATCAGTATGAATCCATGATCCTGCCCATGGTGCGTTACCTGGAAAGCCATGATGTGCAGTTCCATTACAGCACGAAAGTGGTCAATGTGGAATTTGACATCAAAGCGGATGGCAGCAAGCACGCCACTTCCATCGAAGTGCTGCGCAACGACCAGCAGGATTTCATCATGCTGGCGGATGACGATTTTG
>Ga0265298_10004672_pt1 | contig 17396 bp, 18 predicted proteins | sample AusTroGonzalo_MG_3_FD_193486 | JGI IMG/M metagenome (GOLD analysis project Ga0265298, IMG submission 193486) | Bovine rumen microbial communities from tropical cattle in Woodstock, Queensland, Australia - Gonzalo_01 | ecosystem: Host-associated > Mammals > Digestive system > Stomach > Rumen ... | reverse complement strand
CGTACGCCTTGCCGTTGAGCGTGCAAACGCCCTTGGCATAGTCAAGCGTACTCAGCATGCAGCGGTCTTGCATCTGCCATTCGGGGCGGCGTGTAAAAATCTCAGCCTCGGTCTTAAACTGCAGTACGGCTATTGCTTTGTGCATCTTAGCGGTAAGCTGTTGTGTCTTCTCGTCCATTGTGTTGCCTGGCATTAGTTTGGGTTGGAACTCCAGGCATGGGTCGTCGCCATACACATCGAGTGCAAAGGTTGCCAGCGGCACGAGGTTAATGCCGTACTCCTCAATCGTACTCAGGTTGGCATATCGCAGGCAAAGACGCAGCACATTGCAAATGCAGGCATCGTTACCAGCCGAGGCGCCCATCCACAGCACATCGTGGTTACCCCACTGGATGTCCCACGAGTGGTATTGGCGCAGGGTGTCCATAATGATATGCGCACCTGGGCCGCGATCGTATATATCACCCAATATATGCAACTGGTCGATGGCCAGGCGCTGTATGACGTTACAGATGGCGCAGATGAAATCATCGGCACGACCTGTTGAAATAATCGTGTTTACAATCACGCTCACGTAAGCAGCCTTGTCGTTATCGCTCAGGCTCTCGTGCAGCAGTTCTTCAATAATATAAGCAAAGTCCTGCGGCAGCGATTTACGCACCTTCGAGCGGGTGTACTTACTACTTACATCGCGACACACTTTTACCAGCTGGTGTATGGTAATGCGGTACCAGTCTTCTATATCTTTTTCCTGTGCCTTGATAAGCTCCAGTTTCTCCTCAGGGTAGTATATCAGGGTGCACAGCTCCTTCTTCTCGCTTTCGCGTATATCGTTGCCAAACAACTCGTTTACCTTACGCTTAATGTTACCCGAGGCGTTCTTCAGTATGTGGCGGAAGGCTTCGCTCTCGCCGTGAATATCAGCCAGAAAATGCTCGGTGCCCTTAGGCAACGCCATAATACCCTTTAGGTTGATAATCTCTGTAGAGGCGTCGGCTATCGTAGGGAACGATTGCGACAGTAGTTGCAAGTAGTGCAGATCAGTTTCGTTGTCGGTGAGATGTTTCATATCTTCAAATGGTTTTTCAGATTGTTGCGTAATACATCGGTCTGTTTGTCGTCGAGTGGGGCAATGGGCATGTAGCCTTCGTTAAGCAGTATCTCCTCGTGCAGCACCTGAATAAGGCGTGCGGCACGTTTGGTGAGGTTAGCTTCCTCGAGTGCCTCGGCCAGCTTGTCGTCGTTCACGTTGTCGCGATACAGCTCGCGTGTCAGCTCAATCATGTTAAGCAGGGTGGGGGCTTTCAGTATCTGACGTATCATGCGCATCAGGTAATCGGTCTCGTCGCCCTGGTAGTCGCCTATCAGTTCCTTTATGGGCTGTGGGCGATGATATTTCTTGGGGAAATAAGCGGCAATCTTTGTGGTGTCGAACAGTGGCGAACTGTAGTCAAGCATACGTATACCGTAGTCGGTATAGTTGGTAATGTTCTCGTGTTCGGCATAGATAAGCAGGCGGCGCCAGTCTATCAGGCGTGCGTCAACCTCCTTCGCCTCAGTCTCCACCCAGCGCTTGTCGCCCATAATGCTTGCTTTGATAATAACCTTCAGGGCCTTGCGGGTAACATCGTCCATCAGTTCCAGCGTGTTCGAGTCAATAATCTTCTGGTAAACGGCAAATGTTTGTGTAGCCATCTCAGCAGGGCTGATGGTGTTGGTGGTTACTGCGTTGTGAATCTCCTCTACACGCGGGTTCCAGCCTAAAGCCATAAAGCTCTGTCGCTCCATCTTGCCCAGGGTAATCACAGCATAAGCGCCCTCAATAAGTTCGCTTTGCAGTAAGCGCATAGCGGCGCGCTGCTGTGCGGGCAGCATGTTAAGGGCAAAAGGCTGTAACTGGCCGTGGGGAGTAATAACGGTGCGTATATTCAGCTTACGGGCACAACGCATAGCTTTGTGTTGCAGTATCTGGTTGGCACCATGTATGTGAAGGATGTCGGCTTGCGCATCACGAGCCTGCTGGTAGAAGGATTTGCTGTTGTCGGCCACTACAATCGTAGCGCTTTGTCTTAATCCCTCTACCAACAGCTGTACATGACGATGTATCAGCTCGTTATTCTTGGGGTAGATATGTAATACGTTCATAGCTACTCATCAGGTTCTTCCAGAATATGCGCCAACGTATGGCCTGGCGCTGCAAGAACGATGGACTTAGCTCGTAATAGGCGAGTAGTTCGATAGCCAGCTCTTTGCGTACGATGATAAAATCGTAACGCCCAAAGCGGTAGTTCTTGCGCTTACGGGTTCTCACCTTCTGCAGTTTACGCTCCTTACGTACAATGTGGTCGCGTGCATCATTGCAGGTGATGAACGACTGGAGCTTGATGCCCTTCTTGGTAAGATAGCCTAAGACAACATCGGCCGTATCGTCGAACGTATCGTTGATGGCCTGTAGAATATAGTTGCCTTCGGGCTTGTGGTTAGCATTGGCAAAAATCACCCAATCGTTCTTGGCTGCTTTAAGTCCGATGTTCAGCGACTGCATTTTTCGCTTCACATAGTATGGAGGTGCAGGCAGGAAGGTGGTGTAAAGATGCTTGTAATCGTTTTTGAGTAACTTCAGTACATCTGGAGTCTCATCGGTTGAAGACTCGTCGACCACAATGACCTCGTAGCCAGGCTCGTACTGCTGCTCAAGAAAAGCCGGTAGGTTTTCCTTGAGCGCGTAGTCCTGGTCGTACACGGTCATAATGATCGAAAATCTTCGAGAGTCTTTATTCACTTCAATGTTCAATTTTCAATTGTCAATTATATCTCGTCGCTCATGTACCCTTTTGGCAAACGGCGGCAGTTGTACTGCGAGGCCATTATTTCGCCATAGGCACCAGCGGAACGAATAGCCAGCAGGTCGCCACGCTTAGCTTTGTTCAGGTCAATCTGCTTGGCAAACACATCGGTGCTCTCGCAGATAGGACCTACTACATCGTAAGCCTCGGTCTCAGCGTCGCTGGTAATATTCTCAATCTTGTGGTAAGCCTGATAGAGAGCTGGGCGAATCAAATCGGTGAATCCTGCATCAACAATGGCAAACTTCTTAACCGCACCTTCTTTTATATATAAGGTACGTGTGATAAGGCTACCGCACTGGGCCACTACGGCACGACCCAACTCAAAGTGCAGGGTCTGTCCGGGTTGCAGTTTCAGCTTCTTAGCATATGTGTCGAAGTAAGCTTTGAAATCGGGAATGGGCACACGGTTGGGGTGTGCATAGTCAATGCCAAGTCCGCCACCCACGTTAATATGCTCTACGCGGATGCGATGGCTGATAAGCTCCTGCTGCAAGTCGTTTACACGATTACACAGCGCTTCGAAATCGCCCATATCCAATATCTGCGAACCAATATGGAAGTGCAAACCAACAAACTTTACGTTCTGCATTTTCTCAGCTTCGCGAATCACCTTTACCATATCGCTCATTGCGATACCGAACTTATTCTCAGCCAGTCCGGTAGTAATGTTAGCGTGGGTGTGAGCACCTACGTTGGGATTCAAACGGAAAGCCACACGAGCAATCTTTCCCTTTTCGGCTGCGAGTTCGTTAATGACCTCGAGCTCGGGAATGCTCTCTACGTTAAAACAGAAGATATCGTTGTCCAGTCCGAGTTTGATTTCCCAATCACTCTTACCTACACCAGCATAAACGATTTTCTCCTTGGGGAATCCTGCTTTAATCGATGCTTCAACCTCGCCACCGCTCACGCAGTCGGCACCCAGTCCAGCCTCGCGTATGATACGCAGGATACGTGGGTTAGCATTTGCCTTAATTGCATAGTGTACTACGAAGCCTTCGTGCTTGCTGGCTTCGTTGTTAATCGTTTGTAGAGTCTGGCGCAGCAGAGCTGTGTCATAATAGTAGAAGGGCGTTTCAATCTCTTGAAATCTCTCTACTGGGAATTGTCCTTTTGCCATTTAGTTAATTGTGAATTCTATATTATCAATTATTTAAAAATAGTGTCGCTCAGTTTCTGCAGAGCGCGTTTCTTGTCTTCCTCACGAATCAGGAACGAGATGTTGTAATTCGAACCACCGTAGCTTACCATGCGAACAGGGATATCCTTCAGTGCATCGAGTGCAATGGTCTCGAAACCTACATTACTCCAGTCGAGGTCGCCAACCACACATATGATACACATGTTGGTATCAACGGTAACGGTGCCGTACTTCTTCAGCTCGTCAACAATCTCACCCAGGTGAGCAGAGTTGTCGATACTCATTGATACGCCAACCTCCGATGTGCACACCATATCGATAGGAGTCTGGTAGCTCTCGAAAATCTCGAATACCTTGCGCAGGAAACCTGTAGCCAGCAGCATGCGGCTTGACTTGATTTTGATAGCTGTAATGTTATCCTTAGCGGCAATAGCTTTAATCTTGCCGTACTCGGTCTTGTTGCTGATGGTTGTACCCTCGGCCTCAGGATCCATGGTGTTAAGCAGGCGAACGGGAATACCAGCATACTTAGCAGGCTGAACGCATGTGGGGTGCAGAATCTTAGCACCGAAGTAAGCCAGCTCGGCAGCCTCCTCAAAGTGCAGCTGGTGAACAGGCTCAGTACCGTCAACCACACGTGGGTCGTTGTTATGCATACCGTCGATATCGGTCCAAATCTGAATCTCATCGGCAGCAATAGCAGCACCAATCAGCGAGGCAGTATAGTCGGAACCACCACGCTGCAGATTATCAATCTCGCCATAGGCATTGCGACAGATGAAGCCCTGGGTGAGGTAAACCTGAGCACCCTCGTTCTCCTTCATGAGCGCAGCCAGCTTCTCCTTAATATATACAGGATCGGGCTCGGCGTTCTTATCGGTACGCATAAAGTCGAGTGCGTTAAGCAGTACGGCTTTAATGCCAATCTCGTTCATGTAGTTTACTACCATATTGGTAGACATAATCTCGCCCTGAGCTACAATGCTCTTCTCCTCGAAACTGGTAAACAGTTCCTTGGTGAACGAACGCAGGTAGTCGAACTCGCCCTTCAAGAACTCGCGAGTAGCGGCTTTGGTCTCGTCCTTACTGTACAGCTCGTCTACGTGTTTGTCGTACTTCTGCTCCAAGCGGTTGATAACCTCGTTAGCACCATCGGGATTCTTCTTATAGAGATAGTCGGAAATCTCTACGAGACTGTTGGTGGTGCCCGACATAGCTGAGAGCACTACGAAAACGGGTTCGTTAAACTTGGTAACAAGTGCTGTTACCTCCTTCATTCTCTCTGGTGAGCCGACGGATGTTCCGCCGAATTTCATTACTTTCATAAGCCTTATGTTTTTATTTGTTTTCTGCTTTCTTAATAATTACTTGCTCCATTTTGCCATCCTGGCACTGGAAGGCTTTGCCCGGGTATTTGTTTACCAGACTGATGTTGTGGGTTGACATGACAACAGCTGTACCTTTGTCGGCAATGCTCTTGAGTAACTGCATAATATTGTCGGCAGTCTCCTTATCCAGATTACCTGTGGGCTCGTCGGCAATAATCAACTTAGGAGCGTTCAGTATCGAGCGGGCTATGGCTACACGTTGCTGTTCGCCACCCGACAGCTCGTTAGGCATTTTATCGGCCTTGTCTTCAAGACCAATCATGGTGAGTACCTCTACAATACGATCGTTGCGACGTTCCTTGTCGCGCCAACCTGTGGCCTGAAGCACAAAGTCAAGATTCTTATATACTGTGCGGTCGCCCAGCAGCTGGAAGTCCTGGAATACTACACCTACCTCGCGACGCAAGGCAGGAATCTCCTTGCGACGAATGGTAAGCAGGTCGTGCTCCAGCAGGATTGCCTCGTCCGCCTCGTCAATGTCGAGGTCGCAATAAAGTGTCTTCAGTAGCGTACTCTTTCCTGAGCCGACGCGACCAATGATATACACCATTTCGCCCTCGTCAACTTCGAAGTTCACCCCATGCAGCACCTCAATACCGTGCCGCTGGTAAATATTCGCGTTCTTATATGATATTAACGTCATTGTCAATGTTCAATATTCAATGTTCAATCTTCATTTACTTCATCTTTCCTGCAGCTTTGGCTTCGCGGCGCTGCTTGTCCCAGTTCGGATCGTGACGCTTGTGCAGTTCGTCGGCTACCTGCTCTATGCGCAGACCTTTGCTGGTGAGCAATACGGTGAGGTGATACAGCAAGTCGCTGGCCTCGTAAACCAAGTGCTCGTCGGTACCGTTGGTGGCTTCAATCACAGTCTCGAGTGCCTCTTCACCTACCTTCTGTGCAATCTTGTTGATACCATCCTTAAACAGTTTGGTGGTATAACTACCCTCGGGCATCTGCTCGTAGCGCAGGTTGATAAAGTCTTGCAGCTCGGTGAGGAACAGCAGTGGATTGCTGTCGTTGGTCTCGCCCCAGCAGGTGTCGGTACCAGTGTGGCAGGTAGGACCGTCGGGAGTGGCCTTTACCAGTAGGGTGTCGTTGTCGCAGTCAACCATAATATCAACCAAATGCAGGAAGTTACCGCTGGTTTCGCCTTTAGTCCAAAGGCAGTTGCGACTGCGGCTCCAGAAGGTAACCTTACCAGTCTTGATGGTCTTCTCGTAAGCCTCCTGGTTCATATAGCCCAGCATGAGTACATTCTTTGTCTGGGCATCCTGTATAATAGCGGGTACCAAGCCACCGCTCTTTTCAAAATCTATATTCATAATCTTCAATGTTCAATGTTCAATGTTCAATCTTCAATGTTATATTCGTATATTTATCCCTTCACCCCGCAGATACTGCTTCAGTTCGGGGATGTGGATTTCGCCAAAGTGGAATACGCTGGCGGCAAGAGCTGCATCGGCATGTCCTTCAATAAAGGTATCGCGAAAGTGCTCCTTCTTACCTGCACCACCGCTGGCGATGATGGGTATCGAGAGGTTATCGGCCAGTTCTCGCAGCGCCTCGTTGGCATAGCCTTCCTTCACACCGTCGTGATCCATCGAGGTAAACAGTATCTCACCTGCACCACGCTCCTGAGCCTCGTGTGCCCACTCAAACAGTCCGCGCTCTGTACGTTCACGTCCACCTTTCAAGTAGCAATGCCAGCCGTCGGCATCGAAACGGGCATCGATGGCGCACACACATACCTGTGAGCCAAAGCGGTTGGTTATCTCGTCGATGAGCTCTGGGCGACGTATGGCGGCGCTGTTCACGCTAACCTTGTCGGCTCCGGCATACAGCAGGCGCTCTACGTCGGCCAGCTCGTTAATACCACCACCTACAGTAAAGGGAATATTTATTTCCTTGGCCACGCGGGTTACCATATCGGTAAACGTTTTACGACCTTCGAAGCTGGCTGTAATATCCAGAAAGCACAGCTCGTCGGCACCCTGCTCACTGTAGGCTTTGCCCAACTCAACGGGGTCGCCCGCAGAGCGCAGGTTTACAAAGTTGGTGCCCTTTACGGTCTCACCATCCTTTACATCCAAACAGGGTATTATGCGTTTTGCCAGTCCCATAACTCTTGCAGATTAATTTTACCTTCATAGATGGCCTTGCCAAACACCACAGCGGGAACGCCAATGGCATCGAGCGCCTTGATATCCTCTATCGACGATACACCTCCACTTGCTATCAGGTGCAGGTCGGGATAAGTCTCCATCACTTTACCATATAAGTCGAGGGCAGGGCCTGATAGTGTGCCGTCTTTCGAAATCTCAGTGCACAGCACGTTTCTTACACCTGCATCGATGTATTTCTTCAGGAATGGCAGGAGGTCTTCGGTCGAATCCTCTTTCCATCCGTTAATGCTGATTTTGCCGTTACGCACGTCGGCACCAAGAATGATGCGGTCGGGACCGTACTTCTGCAGCCACCAGGTAAACAAGCGTGGCTCGGTAACGGCTATCGAGCCGATGGTAACCATTTTGGCACCGGCATTAAAGGCGGTTTCAATGTCCTTGTGGGTCTTGATGCCGCCACCGAAGTCGACTTCCAGACTGGTTTGTGCTGTTATCTCGCTCAGCACTTTGTCGTTTACAATGTGCTTTGATTTGGCACCGTCGAGGTCAACCATGTGCAAACGCTTGAAACCAATGCGCTCAAACTCCTGAGCCATCTCCAGCGGTTTGCCATAAGCTGTCTTCTGGTCGTAGTCGCCTTTGGTCAGGCGTACACAGATACCATTAATGATGTCAATAGCGGGGATCAGTTCAATCATAAGTCTATAAAGTTTTTAATGATTTGTTCGCCTACCTTACCACTCTTCTCGGGGTGGAACTGGCAGGTGTAGAAATTGTCTTTATGCATAGAGGCCGAGTAGGGCAGAATATAATCAGCAGTGGCTATGGTCTCAGCACATGTAGGTACATAGAAACTATGCACGAAATACACGTAATCACCATCGTTAAGCCCCTTGTATAGTGGCGACTTGATGTCGTAAAGCTGGTTCCATCCCATGCAAGGCACTTTATCTTCATGCTTCTGAGGCAGGAAACGCTTTACCTCAGCATCGAATATGCCGATGCAGTCGGTATCGCCTTCTTCCGAGTGGCGGCATAGCAGCTGCTGACCTACGCAGATGCCGAATACGGGCTGCTTCAGGTCGCGAATCAGCACATCGAGCTTGCGCGCGCTCAGGTAGTCCATCGCTTCGCCTGCGTGTCCTTGTCCAGGAAACAGTACCTTATCGGCTTTCATCAGCAGTTCGGCATCATCTGTCAGCATGGGTTCAATGCCCAGGCGCTTCAGTGCGTTCACCACCGAATAGATATTTCCTGCGTTATATTTTACGATTGCTACGTTCATTAACTGAAAATGATAGTTTTATTCTTGTAAGTCAATATCTTGCGCTGGATGTGCTTGCTTACAGCATGCGAGAGCACAATCTTTTCGAGGTCCTTACCTTTCAGCACTAAGCTCTCGGGGGTGTCCTTATGGGTAATGCGGGTTACATCCTGTTCGATGATAGGACCAGCATCCAGCTCGGCTGTCACATAGTGACTGGTGGCTCCGATAATCTTCACGCCGCGCTCGTAAGCCTGATGATAGGGCTTAGCACCGATAAATGCAGGCAGGAACGAGTGGTGGATGTTGATGATGTGGTGTGGATACTCGGCTATCATGTCGTCGCTGATAATCTGCATGTAGCGGGCCAGAACGATAAACGATATATCCTCCTTCTTCAGCAGTTCCATCTCAGCCTTCTCAACCTCTTCCTTGTTACTGTGGTCTTTCTTAATGCTCCACACGTAGTAAGGAATTCCAAACTGGTCGGCCACGTAGCGTAAGTCCTCGTGGTTTGATACGATGCAAGGAATGTCGCAGTTAAACTCGCCTGCCTTCCATCGTGCCAGTAAGTCGTACAGGCAGTGGCTCATCTTACTAACGAAAATGGCCATACGTGGACGCTTGTCGCTGTAATACAAACTGAATTTCATTTGGTAACGCTGCGCATAGAGTGTGGTGATGTAGTCGTAAATCTTGTCGCGAGGAATCATAAATCCTTCCAGTTCCCACTCGATACGCATGAAAAACATACCTTCTACCTTGTCGACGTACTGGTCGAGGTAAACGATATTTCCTTTATTGTCGGTAATAAACCTGGTTACTTCCGAAATAATACCCTGCTGATCAGGGCAGTGGAGTAGCAGAATTGCTGTTGTTTCCATCTCTACATATTAATTTTTTACCTATAAAATTCAAGGCGCAAAGATACAAAAAAAGATTGTAAAACCTGCCATTATTCGCATAAATATATAAAGTTTTCCAAAAATAGTGCCTCAAATCATTAGATATGCGTTTTTTTTGCTAAATTTGCAGCCGAAATTCAAAAAACTAACACGAATAGTATTGTTATGGAATATATGTCACAAGAGGGCTGGGACAAGCTCGTAGCCGAATTAAAACAGCTGGAAACGGTTGACCTGCCAGCTTGCAAGGATGCCATTAGTGAAGCACGCGACAAGGGTGACCTGAGCGAGAACTTTGAATACCATGCTGCCAAGCGCGAGCAGGGCAGATTGTTGGGACGCATCAGTTTCCTGCAGAAGGTGTTGGAGAATGCACGTGTGATAGACACCTCACTGCTGGGTAAGGATTGCGTAGGGTTGCTGAGTAAGGTAGAAATGACCAATTTAAATAACAATGCAAAGATGACTTATACCATAGCCAGTCCCCATGAGGCTAATCTGCGCGAGGGTAAAATCAGTATCAAGTCGCCTATCGCGCAAGCCCTGCTTAATAAGAAGGTTGGCGATGTTGTAGAGGTACGTGTGCCTGCTGGTATGGTGAAGCTGAAGATTGAAAGTATTACACTTGAATAATAACACAAAAATTATTTATGAAGAAGATTGTATTAGTGACAGGTGCTACAAGCGGTATTGGAGAGGCCTGTGCCCGTAAGTTTGCCCAGAATGGCGACAAGGTGATTATGACCGGACGCAACGAGGCCCGTCTGGCTGAGATTGCTGGCGAACTGAAAGTTCAGGGTGCCGAGGTGCTTACATTGGCATTTGATGTGCGCGACCGCGAGGCTGCCCGTCAGGCCATCGAGACTCTGCCTGCCGAGTGGGCTCAGATTGATGTGCTGGTGAATAATGCAGGCTTGGCCTTAGGTTTGGAGCCTGAGTACGAGGGTAGTTATGACGATTGGGATGGTATGATTGATACCAACGTGAAAGGTTTGCTTACCATGACTCGCCTGGTAGTGCCCGCTATGGTTGAGCGCAACAGCGGTCATATTATTAATGTAGGTTCAGTAGCTGGCGATGCAGCTTATGCTGGTGGTAACGTTTACTGTGCTACTAAGGCTGCTGTTAAAGCACTGAGCGATGGTTTGCGTATTGATGTTGCCAACACTGCCGTACGTGTTACCAATTTGAAACCCGGATTGGTCGAGACTAACTTCAGTAATGTGCGCTTCCACGGCGATACCGAACGTGCAGCTAAGTTGTATCAGGGTATTAAACCTCTTACTGGCGACGATATTGCCGATGTGGCTGTTTACGCAGCAAACGCTCCCGCTCACGTGCAGATAGCCGAAGTACTGATTCTGGCTACCCATCAGGCCAGCGGAAGCGTAATAGTTCGCAAATAATATACTCAGCAGTGCAGTATTTATTGCGCTGTGGCTTGTTTCATCCCTTCAACAAACTTGGCTTGCAGTTCCTGTGCCAGTGTGTTGAGGGGATTAAGTTTGAGTGCTTTCTCGTAGGCCTGCAACACATCGAGATAATACTTCTGTCCGTTCTGTGCCGGGTTCTGCACAATGCGTACCATTAGTAGGAATCCACGCAAGGTACACAGGTCACTCTGGTCGGCATCTTTCATCTGTGCCATCTGGTCTATAGCCTGCTGAGCCTGCGCCAGCATATTCTCAGTCTGGGCAGCGTGTGGGTAGCTGATGGCGAAATTCAGGCTTGCCAAAGCCAACTGGTACTTCGAGGCGATGCTGTCGGGCTGCATGGCTTCCAGTCGTTTCAGCATGCCAATATGGTTTAGCATGTCGTCGGCTGAGGGCTGCTGTGCCTTAAGGTTCATTACTCCTGCAAAAACTAACACTACAATAGCAACAAAGTGCTTAAAAGTTACTGATGTCATAAGCTTTATTATTTTTAAGTGAAACAAATATACCGATGTATAGAAATCTGTCGCGTGACGAGGTGATGCCCTTTCCATCCGTATCGTAACGATGGATGTTGGTGCGTCCGAATACGTTGTTCAGTGAGATGTAGACGATGACTTTCGGGCTGAGCAGATAGGTTAGGTTCACATCTACACTGTTATAGTGTGGTGTGGTACCTTGGGCAAAGTGTCGTCCTGTGGCGTAACTCTCGCTGATCCCTACAATACACTTGCCGATGCTGTATTTGAGCGACAGGCGTAGGTTATGCCGCGAGGCGAAATCGGGTATGCCAGGCTTGGTGTAGTCGCGATACATGCGCTCCGAATCGTTCAGCGAATAGGCTAACGTGGTAGTGAGCCGGGGACTAATGGAGTGGTCTTCTACATATACATCCACACCGCGACTGGTACCGTAGCCATCAGGACTCCAAATGCCTTGCTGCATCAATGGCAGATGATGATAGCGCTTGTAATAAGGCTCTATGCGTAGCAGCGACGAGGTTGAACGGTATTGTATACTTAGGATAGCGTGATCGGCAGTGCTCTGGCCTAAGGTGTAGTTGCTTTGTGCCAGATTGTCGTCGGTTGCCGTTTGACTGTATCGTCCGGTTACTAACGATAACTGCCATTGCTTGTTGGGTATGTAGCTCAGCGTGGCTCTGGGCATGAGTAGCCAGCTACCACGCATCATCTCTGTACGGGTCGAGAGGTTCAAAAATAGCTTGGGTATTAGGCGCAGTTGTGCGTCGGCATGGGCGCCGAAGATGTTGTAGCTCAGATGGTAATGATGGGGTGCAAACGTCAGTGTGCTGTGACGGATATAGTCTTCAATGCCAGCCTGCAGCTTCAGACGCTCGTTTACCACTTTGTGCAATTCGGTCTTCAGGTGTATCTCGCTGCGGTAGTTGCGATAGTGATCACCTGCGGTTACAGCATCGTCTATGCGGTTCCATACGGTTGAGTTGGCTATACCGGCAAACAATGTGCTGCCACGACCGATAGACGTTTTGTAGGTCAGGTTGGCGTAGATATTGTGTTCTTTCAGACTGATGTTGCGCTCACCCTCATGTACACCCACCGATGTGAGATCATAGCCCACATACGACTTCAGTATGTCGCCGCGCCTGTATTCCTTTTTATATTGCATCTCACCAGCCAGTTTGCGATAGGGGCGAGTGTAATCCTGTCGCTGAGTGAACAGTTGGTCGTACAAACCCATGCTGGTGAGCGCGGCATTGAACGACAGGGCGCTGTTGCCGAAGACCTTGGTGCCGCCGATGTTCCAGTCGACCAGCGATGCACTCACACCAAACTTGTCACTTGTAGCTAAATCGGTAGTCTCCATGGGAAGCACGGCCGATAGAGCTTGTCCGTATTCGCCACCGTAGCCACCCAACGAGAAGTTGATTCCTTTGAATAGAAATGGCGAGAAGCGTCCACGTACGGCGGTATCCTCTGTATTGGTTGAGTAGGGCACCAGCACGTGCATGCCATTTACAAACGTTTGGCATTCGTCGCTCTCGCCACCGCGTACGTACAGCTTTCCGTCTTCGCCCACCTTCTGTGTGCCAGGTAGCGATTGTAGGGCTGCTACAACGTCACCGCATGAGTTACCGGCCATCACCACATCCAATGCATCTATCGTTTTAAAGTTCTCGCTCTTGCCAAAACTAAAGGTGCTGGCTGTTACTACAATCTCGCTGATGCTGGTGGCGCGTTCCTGCATGCGTATATCTATGTTATGCAGTTCGTCGACGTCGGCTGTGCGGGTGTAGTCGTTGTAGCCCATGTAGGTAACCTTTAGCGTTACCTGTCCTGTTTTGGTGGTTTTGAAACTGAATCGGCCCAGCGTGTCGGTCAGACAGCCGTCGATAGTACCTAATATAAAAACATTGGCGGCGGGCAGAGGTGTGTGTCCGTCGGTTACTGTGCCGGTTATGGTGGTTTGCGCTGTCATCTGGCATACCATCATCAGCAGTGTTACGATATGTGCAAACTTTTGTTTCATGCCGCAAATATACGGCACGTTTTCAATAGCTCCAAATTTTGCTGACCATCAGCTAAAACTACTGACGGAAAGCTAAGTCAACTGACGAATGACGTGTTTGGCTGACGAATGACTAAGCAATATAATCCTTTAGACGGGGCACGTATTGGCGCGATACAGGTATGGTAGTGTAGCTGTTGGTGAGTCGCAGCTGGTAGCCGTTGCTGTTGCCCTTGGCCTGTGTAATGTTATTGACGTTTACTACAAACGAGCGGTGGCACTGAAAGATGTTCTCGTAGGCCCGCAATTCGTCGATTACGGCCGATAGTGTTGTGTGTAGTTCAACGGTGGTTGGCTTGTCGTCACGCAGGTAACAAACCTGTACGTTGTTCTTCTGTGCTTCTATGTACAGCAGGTTGTTAATAGGCAGCTCGAGGTCGTTACCACGTACATTGGTATCGTGCAGGGTAATGACGATGTCCTTTTGCTCTTCGGTGGTATTGTCGAGCAGCGCTTCCATCTGGTTTTTCAGATAGCGGTTGTACTCTATACTTATTGACATGGCTGTGATGCCTGCGCCGATAATCAACGTCCACCATAGGAATTGCAAGAACAGTCTGATGGTGAGTGGCAGTTGAAACATCAGTACAAGTAGCAAGAAGTTGCCGATGGCAATAAAGCCTATCAGACCTAATATCGCTATGGCGTTATGCCACACACGCAGTGGATTTACTAACTTTGGTAAACGGGCCATAACGCAATAGCCGTAAAGCACGTAGCACACGGCGGTTATCAGACCGAATAGGACAGCCATCAGGCATTTGTTGCCACCGTACATACTAAATCCGAATGGCTGTAGCAAGTAGAGTATGGCCCATATAATCAGGCCATACATTATGCTGTCTCTAAACCAGTTACTGCTTTGGTTGAATGGATATTTTCGTTTTAAAAGTTTTAGCATTTCAGGTGGTGTCAGATAATGGTCATATGCATTTCAATATCGTTGGTCGGTCGGTCGGCTCGGCCTGTGGCGACGTTTTGTATCTGCTCTACCACGTCGAGTCCTTCTTCTACCTCGCCAAATACGGTGTACTGCCCGTCCAAATGTGGTGTGCCGCCTACGGTAGAGTAGAGGGTCTTCTGTTCGTCGGTCAGTCCGGCTTTGCCCACTTTGTTTTCAGCTTCAGCTATCAGCTGGTCCTGCAGTTCCTGCAGTCCGGCACGGTTTCTGTCGCGTCGCATCTGCATAATCTCATTGCGGTGTGCGGCTGCCAGAGTGTTGAAGGCGTCCTGCACTTTCTGCATGCGCAACTGTTTGTCCAACTGGCGCAGCTGATTCTCGTTGTAAACCTGGCCCCATACAATGTAGAATTGCGAACCGCTGCTGCGACGCTCGGGGTTCACCTCGTCGCCCTGTCGGGCTGCAGCCAAGGCACCTCGCTTATGACAGAGGTCGGCTTTAATTTCAGCCTCCAGTGTATAGTCAGGGCCTCCCACACCCAGCATTTTGCCAGCAGGTGCACCTTTTGAGTCGGGATCGCCGCCCTGAATCATAAAGTCCTTAATCACACGATGGAATAGTGTGCCGTCGTAATATCCCTCCTTTACCAGCTTAATAAAGTTATCGCGGTGAATAGGAGTCTGGTCGTATAGGCGTACGGTGATGTCGCCCAATGTGGTTTGAATCTTAACTTTCATAACTATATTTTTCTGTTTTTGCTGGCAAAGATAGTGATATTTGTCGAAATACCGCCACTTTTGAACTATTATTTTGCGATTTACTGAATAAATCGGCGGATACGCTGAATATTTTTCTCGGTACAGATTAGAACCCCTACTTTTGCATCGGAAATAACTAAATAAGAATGCAAATGAAACAATTATTGACAATGTGTCTGCTCGTGTTTTCAGGATGCCTGATAGCTCAGGAGCCTGTGCATAAGCAAAAGCAGAAGCCCGTAAGCTACGAGCAAATGACAAAGTTGATGGTGAAGAACCTTCAGTTGGATGAAAAACAGCAGAAGAAAATTGCCAAGCTTAATAAAAAGTACAAGACACTTATTGAGGGCGAACAGCGCGAAGCCCCCAACGGTAGTCGACCCAAAATGGGCGAGCGCCCTGCAGGTATGCCTCCCAGTGGCGGAATGTCTGGAGGCGGTGGCGGCTTCGGGGGCGGAATGCCCGGTGGTGGTTTTGGTGGCGGAATGCCTGGTGGCGGCATGGGACGTGGTCCTATGGGCGGCGGTATGCCTGGCGGTTCTTCGGCGCAGAAAAGCTACGACTACGATAAGAACCAAAAGAAGTACGATAAGGCTATCGGTAAAATTCTGACCGAAAAACAACTGTCTGACTATCAGCAGATAAAACCTCAGTTTGCCTCTCAGCGACGTGTTAGAGATTTCTTATTCGGCGTACCACAAGAATTTAGTAGAAATGATGATAATAAATAAAGTAATAAAGACTATTGCGACAATAATAGCACAGCATGCATTTTACCTGCTGGTATTCTTCATGCTGTGCGTATCATTTGTTGCGCTGTTAATGCCCAGCCCTAAAAAACTCAATTGTTAGGCATTGCTGCTTGAAGAGGCGTTATTCTATTTTCTTCCAGCGCATTTCCTGCTGTACGGTTGTGTCGTCGGTTTTCTCACGTAGGGCGGTCCACACCATTTGGCCGTTGGCTAACGAGGCTATTTCCCACCACTCTCGCAGCTCTTCCTCGCCGGTGTTTTTCCATCGGGTGCCCAGCAAAGTGCCGTCTACAAAGTAGTTCTGGAATTCACGGTTAATTACTGCCTCCCATTCGCCAGCGGTGTTCTTATGCCAGTATTTGTAGGTGCCATCGGCAAAGAACTCCAGACGTGAGTCGGCGTCGTTGTAGGTTTCGGTGCCTGTAAGAGCTGTGCACTCCCATAGGCCAATGATGTCCTGACTATAGTCGGTTGTAATCTTTGCGAAGCGGAGGGGTGTACCTTTGCCAGAGGCAATAACTTTTCCGTCGTAGTAAATGGATACATCATGGAGTGTAGAGAGCTTGCTGCTGGTTATGTTTTGTACGATAAGTTTTTCAACCACAATAGTATGTTCATCGGTACGGGTTGTAAGGGTTATTGTGTCGCCGCTGATGACTACATCAATCTCCCGTTTGTCTATCCATTGTTCGCCGCTCCCCAGGTCGGTTGTGTACGATGCACTAAGATAGGCCTTGGTGGGCGATACGAAGGTGAATACAATCTTGTCGTTAGTTTGCATGTTCTTTCCTTCGATGTTAGTGGTAATCCACTTGCCTATAATCATTTCGCTGAGGTTGATGCCTGACTGTGCGGGATTGTCGGTGGTGGTACACGATGTGAATACACTTGTGCCGCAAAGGAAAATAGCGGCCATAGCTAAATTGATTAACTTTTTCATTGTCAGATTGTTTTTAATACTAATATATCCTTAGGTTATAGTGCAAAAGTAGGAAAAATATGCAAAACAACAAAATTCGAATGCGTGCTGTACTTATGTTTTTTGTGTTTTTGAGGTAATTTTTACTATTTTTAATTATCTGATTATTTTCTCGACTGTTACGTGGCTCTGCTAAAACAAGGCTTTGGTATCTCGACCATTAAAAACTTGAAAGAGAGTTGCGTGTTTTAGCGCAACTCTCTCTTGTTTCAATGAAATCTAATTACCAACGGGGGGATTAGTACCAGCGGGGATCGCCGGCTTTCTTATCCTTGACGTTGTCGTTGCCAATGGTGAAGTCGCCCTTGGCAGCATCCTTGAACTGTGGATCGGCAACGGTACCCTTGGTGTCG
>Ga0265298_10004671_pt1 | contig 17396 bp, 5 predicted proteins | sample AusTroGonzalo_MG_3_FD_193486 | JGI IMG/M metagenome (GOLD analysis project Ga0265298, IMG submission 193486) | Bovine rumen microbial communities from tropical cattle in Woodstock, Queensland, Australia - Gonzalo_01 | ecosystem: Host-associated > Mammals > Digestive system > Stomach > Rumen ... | reverse complement strand
CGACGGCAGCGTCAAGGCACAGAAGGCCGGAACGGCCGTGCTCGTCGCAACCTCCGTCAGCAACCCGCAGGCAACGGCGACGGTGAACGTCCTGGTACACAATCCCGCCACGGGCATACACTTCGCCTCCGAGACGCTGAGCGTGGAGTACGCCGACAGTCCTGTGGACATCAGCGCGCTTGTCGCCAGGAACATCAGGTTCTCACCCGATGGATATGACGAGCTCGGCGATGTGAGCGTCACCTCAGCCAGTCCCCAGACCGTCGCCATCAGGAACGTCCGGCAGACGGACAACGGACTCTCGTTGGAAGCACAGGCCCTGGCCGTCGGACAGTCGGTTGTCACCGTAGCCATCAAGTACCGAGACTACATAGCACAGTATGCATCTGATGGCAGTCAGGAGCCCCAGTACAAGACCGTGAGCAGCAGCTTCACGGTGAACGTGAAGCAGGGCATCATCACGGTTGCATCGCTGCGCAACACGAGCACGAGGCAGGCCGAGGAATGCAACGTCGGCGACGACCTGGCAGCCCACCTGAACAGCCTCATAGAGGTACTCCCGGCGAATGCCGACGACAAGTCGTTCACATGGTCGGTGGCTCCGGGAACACCGGAAGCCTGCCTGATCGTCGGTGCCGACGGCAGCGTCAAGGCACAGAAGGCCGGAACGGCCGTGCTCGTCGCAACCTCCGTCAGCAACCCGCAGGCAACGGCGACGGTGAACGTCCTGGTACACAATCCCGCCACGGGCATACACTTCGCCGCTGAGAAGCTGAGTGTTAAAAAGATAGAAGGCATTGATGAAGACATCAGCGAACTTCTGATGGATAATATCTCCTTCTTGCCCGTGGACTTTGAGTCAGTTGAGAGACTATCCGTCACCTCCAACCATCCCAATGACGTGGTGGTGATTGATGATGTATCGTTCAACTTGACCAACAACAAGCCGCTAATCGTTGCACGTGCCATTGGTGCGGGTGAAGCATTGATAACAGTCAATATCGGTTACCGTGACTACTTGGCAGACTATGCCACACCAGCACCGACAGCGCAATACAGAACAGTTTCTGCATCATTTATTGTCACTGTCACAGAGGAGGAGTCTCAGATTGTCTCCATTACCTATCCTGACAAACTGGTTCTTTCTCGCTATAGTGACGTAGAACTTGCTTTGAACGTATTGCCAGAAGGAGCAATGCTGAACCCGTTGCTTGTCGAATTTATTATTGGCGAATCGAAGAACGCAGGCTGGGGGGCTGCTGCGACGGTCACCCCGTCGGATGCATCATCATCTGTATGGAACCTGCGTGGTAGGTTCGCGGGCGCGTATATATATAAGGTATATTATAACGGCCAGCCTTTGCTCACGGAGAGTGGTAAGAAGGAAGGCCAGCTGCTGATTCCTATTGAATATCCGTTCGAGCATGGGTGGGACTGGATCTCGCTCTATGCCGTCGGATCGTCGGGAGTGTTGAATCTGAAGACTTCTATGGGATGGATAGCTCCTATGGAGTTGGATGACGATAACCATGTCCAGGAGATTCGCTCTCAACACGAACTGCTTTATAAGGATCCAGAATTGGGATTCTTCGGTGACATTGAACAGTTGCGTCCTGAAGACGGTATGTACAAAATACACAGTTTGTATGACAATGAAGTGAGGCAGCAGATGTTGTTCACTACCAGTTTCGAGGGACTGCTTCATGCATCGTCATTGCAATTACCACAGGCTCACAAGGGTTATACCTGGATAACCTATCCACATGAACTGGATCATAGCCTCAGCGTGCTAGCACCATACCTGTCTCGTTCGGCGCAAGAGGGTGACATGATTATTGGCCGTGATGGGTTTGCCCTTTATGACGGTGAGGAGTGGATTGGTCCTAATGACTTTATGTTCCAGGCTGGCAAGGGTTATATCTACTACACAGAGAGCAACCAGCCGAAGACCATAGAATGGGGTCCCTCATCATTAGTGCCTGATGTGCCTATGGCGGGTAGCCGTACAGAGCAGTCTGCCAAGTCGCCTTGGAGGTATGATGCATACGCATATCCAGACTGTATGGCAATCTTAGCCCGTATTGATGGCATTGATACACCCGACGACTACGCGGTGGGTGCCTTTGTTGGCGATGAATGTCGCGGACAGGGCGTCAGTGTTGGAAACGAGTTGGTTTGCATCGCCGTATCCGGACAGTCGGATGAGCGTGTATCATTCTGTCTCTACCACAAACCCACGGGAACCTACCAGACCGTTGACGGTTCCATCAGTTTTGCTGCACGTGCCGGTTCCCTCCATAGTCCGGTTGTGCTGAATGTTGGCACTACTGGTGTCAGTATCCTTCCGTCGGATACAATCAGTCAGGACACTGTTATCTACAACATCTCCGGCCAGCGGCTATCTGCTCCTCGCCGCGGTATCAACATTGTGAATGGAAAGAAGGTTGTCTATAAATAATTATAGCTATGATAAGGAAGAAAATATATCTCTGGATGACGGCGGCCGTGACGGCCTGTCTGCTACCGTCACAGGCTCAGGCCCAAGACATCAGCCAGATAGCTAAGAGTGACCCGCTCATCATTACAGGTGCCGTGGGTACACAGAACACGTACTACCACTCCTCTGTGGGCGACGGCTACTCGTCACCGCTGAGCAACATGGTGTACCTGAACCTGAATATCAGTGTCTACGGCTTCAGCATGCCGTTCTCGCTGTATTACACCAACGACAACCTTGACTTCAACTACCCCCACTTGTCATTCACCCTGAATCCACGCTACAAGAACTGGACGGGTTACGTTGGCCGTGGCTCCATGGCCTACAGCTCGTATGTGATGGATATGTCGTTCAATGGTATCGGTGTGGAGTATAATGACGGCAAGCGCTTACGCTTCGGCGCCTTCTACGGTCAGTTGCGCAATGCCATCAACGACGACCCCACCGACCCGGCTGCCCGCAATCCGCAGTACAAGCGTTTGGGATGGGGCTTCAAGGTGGGCTACGGCAACGAGCGCAACTACTTTGATCTCTACTTCCTGCGCGCCTACGACCGTCTGAACTCCATCGACGAGCACTGGCAGCGCTACATCTCACCACAGGAGAATGTCGTGTTGGGCATCAAGGGTAGCGTCCAGCCGCTGAAGTATCTCAACATCACAGCCAACGCGGCAAGTTCACTTTTCTCGACAGATACCCGTGCCGACCTGGTAGAGAACAACAAGACTGCCGACCGGTGGAGCACGGTATTCGATACGCGTTACTCGTCAATGGCCCGTTTCGCCGGAGACGTCAGTGCCACACTTTCGCTGCAGAGAGTGAGCGCTAGCGTGTTTTACCGCATGATACAGCCCGACTATGTATCACTTGGCACCTACTACATGTCCAACAATTACCAGGCCTTAGGTTTCAACTTGTCTACGACGCTGATGAACACCGTTTCTCTGGCTGCAACGTTCTCAGGACAATCCGATAACCTGACCAACCGGCAACTGTACACCACGAAAGGTTATGTTTACTCGGCCACGGCCGCTACGCGTATTGCCCAGAACTTCAACCTAACGGCTTCTTATAGTGGCTATACCCAAAGTCAGAGTGATGGAACGGCCAAGGTAAACGATACGACAAAGGTAGACCGTATCATGCAGAGTTTCTCGCTGACACCTTCCACTTCGTTCGATATGGAGAACTTCACCCACTCGGTATCGCTGACTGGTAGCCTTACAGACAACAAGGACCGCAACAAGTTTGCCACCGGTGAGAGTGATGTCACATCATGGGCCCTTGGTCTCGGCTATGGTCTTAATGTGAAGCCATGGGAGACCGATTTCTCGCTCAACCTGAGCCATCAGGTAAGCGACGGCTACCGCACAACCTATACCAGCGACATTGCCTCGCTGGGTGCCTCGCGCTCTTTCCTCAAGGAGAAGGAACTTTCGCTCGGTGCCACCTTATCGCTATGCTACAACGAGGTCAAAGACCAGTCGAAGAGCATGTCTATAGGCGGTGACCTTTCCGTAGGCTATACGCTGAACAAGGTTCACGTGTTCTCGCTCATGGCAGGTGTCAACAAATATGGTGACGTGAACGTCGTGAAGCGTCGCTCGTCTCTTGACCAGACCGATGTGAACCTCAGTTTCAATTATACTTATACCTTCTCGCTTTATGAAATCAAGCGTAAAGCAGAACAGAAGTAGGTAAAAAGATAGATGTAGTTAGATGATTTAAGAAGAAGATATATGAAAGACGGAATATTAAGGAAAGCAGTTCTTTGTTTAGCATTCATGCTAAGCGGTCTGGCCGCCTTGGCTCAGGAAATAACGGTAACGGTGACCCCTGTGCAGCGCATCTTGCCTCCACAGGTGATGCTATACATCAACGATCCCGGCAGCTATTTCAATGTACAGCTGATCAATAACAGCCAGGTAACACAGAACGTCTATTTAGCCATGACGGTGGAGCAGATTCACCCGTCGAGTGGACTCCACGTCGCTGTTCCTGCCAAACGCCAGCCCCAGAAACCTTTTACGGTAGCTCCAGGACAGGTGCGTCAGTTGACGATGGTGGAGTTGAAGACCATGTTCAACCACATAGTGAAGAGTGAGGTTCAGGCCACATCTGGCTTGTTCGAGAGCTATACTGACGGCACGTTCGGATTACTGCCAGAGGGTACCTACGAGGCTCATCTCACTGCCTACAAATGGGATCCGACACTGGCTAATCCAGTGCCAGTCAGCAACCCAGTGACGGGAAAGTGCCAGTTCATGGTATGCTATAAGGCTCAGGCTCCACAATTCATTCTGCCCATGGCAACAGGCATGGGGCTGCGCGACCTCAGCATTGCCAAGCTCAGCCGTCAAAACCCACAGTTTACCTGGCGTGAGCCTGTATTGGCCTGCAACCCGTCAGCCCAGCGCTTTACCTATGATATCAAGATTGTCGAGTTGTTGAGTGGACAGCAGCCCGACGATGCCATGGATCACAATCCTGCCATCTATCTCCAGCGTACCATCATGACGCCGATCGCTACCGTACCCAAGGTTGCCCTTGACCGCATGAAAGCAGATAAAATCTACTTGGCACAAGTCACGGCCCGTACCTCAAGCACTGCAGCCCGCATGCTGAACTATATGCAGATTGAGAATGGCGGAAAGAGTCCATACCACATGTTCCGTATTGTTGACTCTGAAGTGGAAAAGATTAAAATCGGGAAGCCTACTAAAGTACTACCTGTGACCCCTGTTAAGATTACTCCTGATACGCCGGAGGTTGAAACAGAAAAGAAACTGACGGGTGACGAGGAGAAAAAGGATGATCAAGAAGGAACTGATGAAAACGACAATAGTGGCGCCGGCGGTGACGGTGATGAAACTGGTGGCGAGAAGGTCTTGCTAACACTGTATCAGTTCGAAGCTCCGACAATTCGTGAACCATCATTCGAAGAGGGCATGGCCCGCAAGTGCTTTGTAGGAGAAGACATAGAGGTGGAGTGGCGCCGTCCACAGTTTGTCGGTGGTCGTGGTGAGCGTCAGGATACCGTTAAGTTCAACTATACCGTTGAACTCTACGATACAGAAATTGACCTTGACAAGGAAGAGGTGTTTAAAGGAAAGCCCATTTACTCCAAGAAGTTTAACAATGATGCCGACAGTTGTATCATCTCTTGGAGTCTATTGAGCAGTAAAGACGTCCGTCCGGGTTCATATTTGGTATTACGTGTTACGGCAGAGAGTACCAATGAGGAATCCTTAGAATTTGTCAAAGGCGATAACATCATCGACTTCGCCATTGCCGAGCACTTGGCCAAGAACTATTTCCAGTGTAGTGACAAGGTTCAGATTACGAATACTACGCCTACAACAGCTTCCGATAGTGATCTGAAGGGAAAGACAGTGGGCATCGGACAGTATCAGATGACCATTGACGAAATCAAGAAGGCGAGCGGCAAGGACTATTACGAAGGCAAGGGTCATGTGGAATGGAAGCCGTTGGGTTTCAAGGTGATGATTGCTGTCAAGTTCGACTCGCTGAAGATTAATTCCGACAATATCGTCTATGGTGGTTACGCTGTGACCTACCAAGATGAGGCAGAGAAGGCAGAGTCCAATAGTAAAGTGGTTGACGATCTATTCTCCGACTGGGGAATCGACAATCTTATTGGAGACATGAACATTCCCTTCTCCAACGAGATTCAGCAGTCTACTACTGACAAGGTGAAGAGCCTTGCCGAGACACTTGACGTGTCGCAATATTATCAGTATGTCAAGAAAGGCAAATCTGTCGTTGATCAGTTCCTCAAAGGTGAGGTGAATGACTTGCACCTGCCTGTATCACTGCCAAAGGACATCAATCCGTCGCCTGTCGACATTCAGATTGTGTCGATGAAGTTCTCGCCGGCCAGTGCAACGCTGAACGTAATGGGTGAATTCACCTTGCCCGACAGTAAATACTACGAGAACGAGGTCCTGATATTAGGCGCGCCACGCCTTTGCGTCAGCCCCGATGAGCTTTTGCCCGAATCAGGAACCCTGGCTCTGCTTGGCGACTTCACATTAACTGACCCGAAGAGCGACTTCGACTTTACCTTCAAGGCACCCAAGAGCGTGCTCGAACCCAGCGACGGCTGCTTCGTCAGCTGGCACGCCAACAAGTTCGAGATGTTCACCATTGACATCGAGATGACCATCCCGGAACTCATCAAGGTTGATGCTACCGGCAACCGCACCGAGGAGCGTCCCAAGATGAGAATCCTTACCAGTTTCAGTGAATGGGAGGACTGGGTTGCAAAGGTCAAGATGGACAACTTCGAAGCTGAAGACCTACAGGACTGGACCTTTATACCTGGAGGCAACATCGTCTACGACCACTCCAAGTACCGCAATGCCGACGGTGTGAAGTTACCCGTTGGCTACGACAAAACGAAGGCCGGCCTTCAGGAGAGCGACCTCGATGCCGCCTGGCAGGGCTTGTATGTCGAGAAGATTGGTATTGTCTTCCCGAAGATGTTGTCACTCAAGGATAATGACAAGAACTGGAACGGCCGCCTGAAGTTGGAGGGCGACGAGATGTTCTTTGATGACTCTGGCTGCTCCATGCAGTTCGGCATGGACAACGTCTTCGACATAGAGACGGGTAAGGTTGGTGGTTGGGGTATCTCCATGAAGGAGCTGAAACTCGACGTACTGCAGAACTCGTTCGAGAAGACCTACTTCACGGGTGAAATCAAAACCCCGCTCGAAGGTATCATAGGCTACCGCTGCGACATCTATGCCCAGGGTAAGGATGCCGAAGGCAAACCCGACTCCCTCCGTTCGGCCTATATCTTCAAGACGCAGCAGGTAGAGGGGCTGAAGTTCGACTTCTGGTTAGGCGAAATGAACTTCGATAAAGACCAGACCTACTTCTTGATTGAGGCAGAGAAAGAGAAAGACAAGGATACTAAGGTCAAGGTCGAGCTGTGCATGGGTGGTGACATGTCGATTACCATCGGTCGTGAATGGCTTAGGAATCATGGCAAGGCCGGAAAGTTCGTCGATGCAGTCATTCCCAGCGTGAACATCGCCGGCATGCGTATAGCCAACTGCGAGCGCTGGAAGTCGCACTATACCCAGAACCAGTATGAGGCGCCGAAGGGCGGCGGCGGCCTGAACGAATTCTTCGGCTGGAAGTCTGAATACAATATCGCGTCGGATAAGTTCTACTTCAGCCTCGGACGCTGGTCGCTCTCATTTGGTGGAGGTGAGAAGAATACGGCCTACGCTCCTCGCAGCTCGCTCGGCGACAACCATCTGTATGCACTGAGCGACCATGGCCCGTCGGCAGAGCTATATCATGTAACCGAGATGCAGGCTGACGAGGGGAAAAAGGAAGGCAAGCTTGGCCCGTTCGACCTCAGTCTGGAGAACTTCGACTTCAACTACAATGCTACAGATAAACAGGCTGTGCTAACTGTTTGCTGCATGGTGGCCGTCATGGATGGCGCTATCTCTGCCAAATGTGCACTCGACGTAACAGCCGATGTCGACTTAGATAATTACAACCTGTCATTCAATACCGTAGAGTTTAAGAAGGCTGAGTTCCACAGCGAGTTTGGCGGCATCACCCTAGACGGCTCGTTAGAGGCTTCCGACGGCGATGACGACGGCTACAAGGGCGAGCTGGATTTTGCCATGCCAGGAGGCTTCTTCGGGTTCAAGGCCAATGGCGGCTACTTCAAGCGCAACAATGAAGACGAGAAGTTCACGTGGGGATACTTTATGGCCACGGCAACGTCCAAAACCGGACTACGCCTCGACCCCATTGTCATCACCAAGATCATGGGTGGTATGTATTTCAACTGCAAGGCCCCCAAGGACATAGATGCCACTCCGACGGCCGACGATGCGAAGAAAGGTGTCTATGGCGGTCGCTTCGGATTGGGATTTGCCACCACGGCAGGCGAGAATACGCTTTCGGCCAACATGGATCTCACCGTTGTCTACGACACACAGCGCAAGAAGCTATCCTCGCTCATTATGAACGGAACCTTGGATGCGCTCAAGGCATCAAAGGAAGGGAAGGGCGTCATCAATGCCCAGTGCCAGCTCGCATACGTCAACGACACGGAAAAATACCTTGAGATCAATGTCACCGCCAGTGGCGGAGCATCGCTCGACAAGGTGATGCAGGACAAACTCAAAGAACTCACCGGCATGGCCTTCGAGGCCGGAAAGACCGTTCAGAGCGGTCTTGGCTCCCTGACGGAAGAAGAGACGGAGAACAAGAGCCAGGAGGCCGACAAGGGTCAGAAGAACGAAACGTACAAGGCCAGCTGCGGCTTCGAGGTAACTGTCAACTTCAAAGTGACGATGAACGAGGGAGAACGTGCTAAGTGGCACCTCTACATCGGTGAACCGCCTTACGAGAAGCGCTGCCGACTGACACTCATCGACTTCCAACTGGGTAAGAAGAGCGATTCGTTCGCAGCCTGGGCCTACTTAGGTGCGAACATGTATCTCTGCTTAGGCAATGAACTGCCCAACAACGGTGCATTGCCCGATCCGCCTCAAGCCGTCCTTGACTTCTTGAACGGCAAGGACGTTAATGGCGAAAGCCAAAGTAAGGGTAACGAGGCAAGGTCGGCCAAACAGCAAGCTATCGACAAGATGAAAGGCATTATCAACAGTGCCGATATTGATGGCGGTTTGATGTTAGGTGCCGGTGCTGAGGGCGACTTTGGCGTGAATGCCGGTATCGTCTATGCTCGTGGTGCCTTCGCATTAGGTTTCGACCTCGTCCTGGAGCACTTCGGTGAAAACGCCAAGTGCCAGGGTGGCAAGAAGATGGGTTACCACGGCTGGTACGGTATGGGCCAGGCTTACGCCATGTTGACTGGCGACCTGGGTGTGATGATCCGTCTGTGGTTCATCAACAAGGACGTGTCGCTTATCAGCGTCGGCCTCGGCGCCATGCTGCAGGCCGGCCTGCCCAACCCGACATGGGCCTATGGCAAGGTGCGGGCACGCTGCTCGCTGTTGGGTGGTCTCATCAAGTTCAACCACGCCATCGAGTTCAAGGCCGGTGATGTCTGTATGCCTGACTATGGCAATCCGCTTGACAACCTGAAGATGTTCTCGTCGGCAACACCAGGTATTGAGAATGAAGCCAGCAAGGGATATGCTACGCCTGTATCACCCAACTCGGAAGTCAAGTTCGTCACCAACTACACGATGGACAAGCAAATCCGACTGGTGGACGAGAACATGGCGCAAGACCAGATTCAGAACAAGGGTGTCAAGGAGTCGGAGGCACGTGCCAACTGTGAGCGCATCTACAAGTTCCAGCTTGGCACGCTCGACCTCTATGATGTCGACAGGGGTACGCGTAAGACCATCACTGCCACTTCCAGCAACCAGATTGACTTTGTATGCCATACAGGTACGCTCGCCCCGAATACTCGTTATAAGCTGACGTTAAGAGGCTATGCCAAGGAGTGGAACAAGCAGAAAAGCAAGTGGGACAATCCTGATTTTGACGGTGAGCGTAAGGAGAAGACGGATGAAGCAGTCTATTATTTCAAGACGGGACCGTTAGAGCCTACTATTGATGATGACATCGTTTTGCGATTACCTAACGAATATGGTACTTTTTCTACCATCCGCTATGCTGATGCCATTCGTCCGTCAATAGCCTTGAGACGGCATCGCACGGACTTATCGAATAATTCAAAATATAAGATTCGATGGGAGTTATATAATGGTGGGCAATTCATTGCCTACCTGAACAATTCGGTGTGGACAGGTAACACCAAAGACAGCAAACATTATGAGATTTGGGAGCCTTCTGGTGACTTCTCTCATTATCTAAAGCCAGGTGTAAAAGGTAAGGCTTATTCTCTATCTGAGGGAAATTGGGGCTATGGCTATCAGATTAAGCTGATGCGTATTGACCGCTCTTCGGATAGCGACAACTTCTCGAAGGTGAAGATGCGAACCGTGGAAGTTGGAAAATCGGCCGAGAGCACGAGAAACGATGACCAGCCTTCGTTAGGTGCGTCCAGTAAACTCACCAACGAAATGGATAAGTTCTTCAAGCAGCAGCAGCAGGAGATGAGCAGTGATAAGAGCACCATCGATGAACAGACGAATGAAATGTTGGATGAAGCTAAGCAAAACGGACGCTATGAACTGACGTCGTTTGAGTTCAATAACACAGTGAAATCTGACTATAAGGAAGAAACTGACTTTAGCTTCGAGACGAATATCAATTACACAGGTCGCAGCTATTTGGGACTGGTGGACTTCAAAAATACAGGTGCATTCATAACTGAAAAAAATGGCCAAATGATAGTTGCTTCTCCTCACGATGAAAAGAATTCCTATATCGGTGGTTTGACAATTGCCTCGACTGGTGCTTATAATAATATTGAGGATATGCTGAAGACTCCCTATCAAGTGGCAGCCTTCTATTCGCATTACCTCGGCGTTGGCGGTTATAATATTGCGGATTTCTACCTTTATGATTCTTGGCAAAACAACATCAAAGGCTTTAGCTTTGACTTCTATGATGGTAGGGTTCGCTCTGGTATGAACCTTGACGGCATGTTGAGTGTCAACTCGAATTCAACAAAACTGAGCGAGTCTTTCTGGCGCCTGATACCGTTGCGTACCATTAAGAGTACAGCTTTCACTCCGTCTATTATGGGTAAAGTCGCTTACACCAGCAAATGGGATTACTGGGAAAACTTATGGGAGTTACAGCCCTCCAGCACGGCAAAGACGTTCTCTGGTTGGAATATTTCTCCTGACGGTTCTACACTTAATGGTGTGAAGGCTACCGACATCCCCACCAGCATGTTCTGGCGTCAGAAGTTTGCAGCATACCTATTGGGGGATGCCATTACGGTTGATATGTTCTCAGCAGAATTAAGTACATATACAGGAATACTGTGGAACATGATGGATACTGGTGTCAGATGGGCCGATCAGGGGAAAGATCCTTATACGGGCCAACCAATATATGACAAGAGAGGGAAACTTGATAGGGACAATGATGATATAATAAGGAGAAGGGCCAAATACTATCTGCAATATGTCTACAGAACATACCGCAATGTTGTGAAGACTGCAGCCCATGGTAAGTATCACTGGAATTATAAAATCAATGAGCCTGGCTACTCCTACTACTTAGGTGATTATGAAATGCCACTTGGACAGATTATGCTGGCTATGTGGATGTCGGGTGATTTAGGTAAGATTCGTGGCGAAAAGCTTAGTGGTGACCCAACGAAGGGAGGCTTTAACAGTAAAAACCATCCGCACCGTTTCAATCACCAGCGTGAAGCCTTCCGCACCATGCGCTTCACTAAGGTGGACGCCACTAAGCTGGTACGCTCCTGGACATCGTTTACTTTCCAGAAGTTCATTCCAGACGCCTATCATATTGATAACGGAACCTATAGCCACATAGGCATTGGGAACTTATACCAGTTCAAGGTGAACAATCCATTCAGTGGCCTAAGCATTACTCGCTCATTGAAGAATGGCTTCTCGGATAACTCTCTGAGTGGATATTGATATGGCAAAACCCTAAATACACAAAATGATGATGCATAAACAAGAAAGAAATATGAATATAATCAGAAAAACGTTACTGATAGCAACACTGCTGCTGACATCTGTCAATTACGTCAATGCGCAGACTGATGATCAGGAACAGTATGAGGAGATGGACTCGGCTACGTTCAACAGCATCCTTCGTGACATGGCACGCCGTGACTCGCTGATCAAAGAGGAGGGGCCAAAGCCTTTCTACATCGGTTTGTTAGACCGCGGCTACAACGACCGCATAGCGCTGCGCTGGGCCCCCAGTGAGTATGTGCCTTGGGACGTACTGAACCATAACGGCTATGTCTTGATTCGAATGGGAATAGGGAAGAACAAAATGACGGCTGATACCTTGGGCATTATCAAGCCGTGGCCAATAGAGAAGTTCAAGGAGCGGTTCGCCAAGGAGGATTCATTGGCCGGTGTAGCTGTGCAGCTAATCTATGGTGGAGCTAAGACCCGTTTGGGGCAGACGAGAAACACCGACCCGAACAACGCTGTCATGGAGGTCTACGATGAGCAACAGAGTGTAGTAGGCATGGCCATGATGGTGGCCGAGCTGCGCCCCGACTTGGCCGAAGCCATGGGACTGATGTATGTGGACCGCACGGCGGAGAAGGACATGACCTACAGCTACGTCATCAACCCCAATGTCGCCGACTCCGTGATGTTCATCTATAGTGATGCCACGTTTGGCACGGCCCTCGGCACTTGGAAGCCCCAGGTGCTGGATGTGCAGATTACCGACTCCCTGATGCCACCCAGGACGGTGATGCTCTACTGGCCCCAGGCGACCGTTTATTCCGCCTACGACATTGAGCGGCAGGACACGGAGGGTGGCCCTTGGAAGAAGCTGAATAAACGACCCTATGTGTCGCTGACAGCTATCGGCGACGACCAGTTGCCCGACAACGGCATGAACATGTATAAGGACAACGTGCCCAAGGTAGGTACCTACCGCTATCGCATTTCGGGTTACGACTCCTTTGGCGACAAGTCGCTGCCATCGCCGGTGGTCACCGTTGAGGTGCCCGACATGGTGCCACCCATGCCGCCCACGCTGAAGAATATCGTGGTCGACCATCCTGACGAACAGCACGCATACGCTACCATCTACTTCCACGTAGATACCGTGGAGGCCGACGTGAAAGGCTATCTGCCGCTGTACCGCCACAACCGCGTGAAGAACGGGCAGTGGCATCCGCTGACCATGGACTTCACGGCTCCTGGCGACTCGGTGATGCGTGTCGACGTGTCGGGCCTTCCTACTGGCCAGCTTTCGATTGCCGCCTACGACGAGGCGGGCAATCAAGGTGCCTCTATTCCGCAGATGATCCTGTTGGAAGACTTCCTGCCCCCTACGGCTCCTAAGAACGTGCGTGCCAACGTGGCCCCCGACGGCTACCTGGAGCTGCGCTGGAGTCCGTCGCCCGAACCCGACGTGGCGTTCTACGAAGTGTTCTCGGGTAACGGCCCCAATGAGCTGTTTGTCAACCGCAGTAACGACCAGCAGACGGACACCCTGTTCATCGACTCCCTGGCTCAGGGCCTGAACCAGGCCTTTATATACTATAAGGTACGTGCGGTGGACTTTGCGGGCAACTCGTCGAAGGACTCTGAGCTCTTGCGTGTGGCACGTCCTAACTACATACCACCCTCGGTATGCCGTGCCGACTCCGTCTGGGTGACCGACGATGCCATCAACATCTGGTGGATACAGTCGAACGAGGCAGACTTGGACTATCACCGGCTGTTCCGCAAGTTGCAGGGCGACGACCGTTGGACGCTGATGGGCGTTTTCCGTGCCGACTCGTTGAGAATGCGGGATAACCGCATCCGTTTCAAGGACTCGCCCAAGCCGAATATGAGGAAGCGTTACGTCTATGCCGTGGAGACAATCAACATGAGTGGTGTGACTTCAGGTTTGAGCCAGACCCAGTCTATCAAGTTCACTGGCCCTCGACTTGTCAACATTTCGCTGAAGCTCTTTGGTAGCTATGTGAAGGATGGACATGAAACCCGTTTGGCTTGGGAACGTGGAAACGTGCCAGACTATGGTCCATGGCACTACTGCATCTACCGCAAGGGTGCCGACGACAAGGACTTTCAGTTCTTGCTGGCTGCCAAGTCGGATGAAACGCAGTTCACGGACTATCTGCTGCGTCCTGGCCAGGAGGCAGAGTACTATATGATGATTGTGTACGACGATGGCCGCCGCTCACCGCGCTCTAACGTGGTGAAGGTGACGGCACCGAAGGAGAATTGAAGGATTAATGATTGAACTTTGAAGATTGAACATTATGAAAAGAATATCCTTTATTCATTTTTCTTTACTCATTAGTGCAGCGCTATTGACCGGCTGTGGTGAGCTGTTCGAGGTTGAGGAGGTGCCTGAGCAGACCGTCGTGGCCGATGTCGAGCTGGGGCGCAGAAGTGTCGACCTGATGACGGGTGACAGCTACGAGCTGACCGCCACGATAACCCCCGACTCGCTCATCAGTAAAGGTATTTACTGGGAGGTGGCCGACACCAATGTCGTGCGCATAGTCGACGGAACCATTACGGCTAAGGCCCCTGGCGAAACGACGGTTAAGGTGACCGCCCTTGCCGGCATGAAGCGTGATTCGTGTCGCGTCCGTGTGTACCATTGGAATTTCGACCCCTATCAGTTCCGTTACGACATGGTCATCTATGCCAATGTCACTGTAGGTGGTCAGCCTGCTGAAGCAGGTACGATGGTGGCTGCATTCGGCCACAGCGAGACAGGAGCTCCCGAGATGCGAGGCATTGGTGTGATGCGCCAGTCGGCCGCTCGCCAGTACATGCAGCTGCGCCTTTACAGCAACGAGGCCTACGGCGATGAACTGACCTTCCGCTGTTACGATCGCCGTCGTCTGCTCATGGTCGATGGCAACACGTCAGTCTCGTTTGAGGAGAGCGCCACCCTGGGCACCCTTTCCATGTTATATAATATAGCCTTTGATTAATATAGTTGCCTTATGAAGAAGATTAGTATCATACTTTCAGTGTTAGTTCTGGCAGCACTCTCTGCCTGTACCCTTTACATGGACGAGCCAGACGATGCTGGACGCATCCTGCGAACAGGTGAGGGCTACGACAAGGAGGAGTCCATCACCTTGCCCGATGACCAAGGTTCCATTACCTATAAGTACAGCCAGAAAACCATCCCCATCAACGATGAAGTAGAACAGTATATCGTCAAGGTAGAGAGCGATACCATACTCTATTTCGAGGGTGGCACTCCTGACGAACTACTGCCCGAGGTTGGTGAGATGATGACGTGCAGCTTCCGCGACCGCTTCCCCAATGCCTTCTGTCATAAGTGCATTGAGCGCACAGAGCAGGACGGCATCTACCGCTGTGTCTTCACCAAGTGCAGCTTCGACGAGGCGTTCACATATCTGAAGTTTAATATCACTCCCACGGAAGCTGTCCTGCCTGAAGGTGCGGAATATGTCAGCTCAGAAGAGATGGACTCCATCATGAATCAATTTGAGGACACCGAAGATGAGCCTGCAGAAGCCCGTGAGGCGAAGCCTGAAACCCGTTCGCCGTTTAGAAAAGAGTTTCCCGCTGTCAAGATAACGAAAAACATTACGCTGCAACCTACATTCGCCAATCAGAGCATTGGAAGCATCAATGGCAAAGCCCATCTCGAGTTAGGTGGCTATGCAGAAGTCACTTACGACACTTCTTCCAAGGAATTAGTTTCGGAGTGGGGCCTCTATGGCGAAGTGTCCTTTTCAGCTCAGGTGACAGGCTCTTTCGGCGGCAGGTTCGAAAGCCCCGTGGCCATCCCGTTAATTGGTTTCAAGGCCGATGCTATTATCGTAGGCATTAACATAGGCTACACTCTAAGCCCTTATCTCGAAATCAAGGAGGAATGTAGTGGACAGGTAGAGTTCAACCAAGGAATTGACATCGCCTTCCGATATAAACATATAGGTGAAGGAAAAGGTGAATTTGAACGCATAAAAGCCAATGTCAAAAAGAAGGAAGGACAACCGATGTTTAACTTCAAAGTCGACGGAAGTGCCAGCACGACAGAAATGTCACTGCGAATTAGGGACGGTGAAGTCTACGGAATCGGTCTCGGAGAAAAATTGATATTTGAACAAGCTGAAATATCTCTGGGGGGTGACAGATACACGGATTACAATTTCACAGTCGACTCGAAAAAGTACCAGTCGCCTGAGGACTTCGAGCAGAAATATATAAGCCAGCCGTCCTATTATGAATTATTTATCCAAGCCTCTGCTGGTATTTTCGGCTTTACAGGAAACGTCAATTTTCACACTGATCCCATAAAGACTGTAGGAAGGCCGAGGCGCGCCTTGTTTCCTGTCTATAAGAAGGGCTCCGCCTATGTCTATTGCTCCGAGTTCAGTCCGAGAACTTATAAAATGGGATTCGAACTCGAAGACGAGGGATTGGTATGTGCTTTCTGGGGTAGTAAGCCCCAGTTGCGAGCGTTCGAAAAGGGATGGAACACGGACGAGCCTATAGAGGCGTTCCAAATGGATTGGGACAAGGGCTCTGACTACAAGAAGTCAACCGCAACAAAGAGATCCAAAAATCTACTTAACAATATCCAATACATCGGCAATGTGGTAATGGTCGTTAAAATGCCAAATTATCAATATGCCATACCCATTGTTGATATTCCATTTATTACAGAAGTACCTCAAATCAGTATTTTCCAGTACGAAACAAAAGCCGTCCAAACGCTAACGCCTGCCAACGGCACAGCTCAGGAACTGAGCAATCCTACCGTCATTGCGCGAAAGGGTGACAAGCTGGCCTGGGTATATAAGGGCGAGGCCTATCTGTATCGCTTTAAGATTGATGTACCTGTAGCACTTCAAGGGCTTCGGCTCATTGAAAAGTGGGGCATACAGATGGGCGACAAATACTCGAACACCAGTAATTTCTCGCATAAGGAGGGTAGTTCTGACACATACAAGGAATATACGGTTCGCATGACATGGTACGCCAACCAACCATCCGTGTACCTCTACTTCCAACCATGGGCAGATACTCAGGATGCAAAGGGAAATAAGGGTGGCAAGTTGAAGTTCCAAATGGAAGAGATAACGGCGACATATTCAGCGTCTCTTGACAAACAGTTCTCCATCACTGCCGAAAGTCCAGACTTTGAGTATTCGCGTATCACGATTCCAGAGATCTGGAACGTGAAAGCCGTTGACTTGCCTTTCGGTGAACATGCTGTCCTCGGCGAAGTCGAAATCCTTCCTATGGACTAAAAAAATGTTGCTTTGAATTTACCAGAAATA
>Ga0265298_10004670_pt1 | contig 17397 bp, 11 predicted proteins | sample AusTroGonzalo_MG_3_FD_193486 | JGI IMG/M metagenome (GOLD analysis project Ga0265298, IMG submission 193486) | Bovine rumen microbial communities from tropical cattle in Woodstock, Queensland, Australia - Gonzalo_01 | ecosystem: Host-associated > Mammals > Digestive system > Stomach > Rumen ... | reverse complement strand
GGCGGCCTCTTCTGCCAACAAGTTTGCTTGCTTGAGTTCCTCATTATAACGAGCCGTCTCGCTATTCACACGTTCAAGGTGATGTACGTACTTCGACAGTGACCCTTGCATAACAACAAAACTATTCTGCAAACGTCCCACCACATCAGTACGGCGACTAGATTCCAAAGGCTTATCAAAATGGCCGTCGGCAATATAACGTGTCTGTCGTTCCAACGTTCCTAAGGGTTTGATAAAGAATGCCACAATCTTTCTGCAGAAGAAGAACATACAGACAAGGCCTGCTCCCAATAGCGGAAAGAGGACATAAAGCAATTTGTTATAGCGATGGAAGATATCACTCTCTGGACAGACCAAAGCTACACTCCAATCCGCATGTTCCAAAGGCTGATAAAACACATAGCAAGGCTCACCGTCAAGGTTTACCTTCATGAGACCTTTCTTTTTTGACATCATCTCATGACCTAATGCAATCATATCCGACTGAGTCAGAGGGTCGATATCATCAAAGATTGTCTTTTTCACTAATAGCGTTGAATCAGGATGAACTATAAACTTACCTTCCTTATCCAACATCAAACAATATGAGTGTTCATAAGGTTTATAGGTAGAAATGACCTTCGAGAGCCATTGTAGGGAAAGCCCTGTAGAGATAACACCAACAAAACGTCCATCTAAAGAATAAATAGGATCATTATATGATGCGATGATCTTCGATGCTGTCTGTCCTTCCTTATGATATTCATCGAAAGGATCAATCCATTGAGCCTCTCCATATTCACGAATCAAACGGTAACAATCTTTTTTCTGATTATTATTCTCCAACTCGTATGCTGTCATAACAGAGTCATGATCACGCACAGAGAACGCCGAGTAGAATTGTCCATCTGAAGAAGAAAAGTCTGGTTCTAAAGTGATAGAACAGCCATTAATATCGGGATTCAGTGATACTGCTCTACGCGAATAAGCCATCAATGAGTCAGACGTTAGATTATCCAGCAATTGCCATTTCGTGTTACGAGAGATTGTTTCTGTCTCCTTCATATAACCGTCTATACGCGAGACAGTATTTTCCAGTTCACAATTAGCACGTTCTATTGCTTCCTGTCGCAACATGCGACGCGACTGCAGAAAAAGATCGCCAAGAGCATAGACAAAGACACCTATAACGAAAGGCAGCAAGAAAAGACAAATCTTTGTCGAGAGAGAATAATGTGTATTATGAATTGGATTCGGTAGTTTCATTTTCGACAGTCGTTCTGTTTACAGATACTTCAATAATTTTATCAAGTAGTGATGTCACTTTCTCCGTGTTATCAGCAATACCTGTTGTCAATTGAACCACATCAATCTGATTAAGGTTATTACTATTTTTCTGAATAACAGAAACAGCAGAGGCTATCTTGCCAACGGGTTCCACCAATTGGTCGGTAGCATTATGGACAAACGCTGATTTCAATCGGTCAGCCTCACGAGCCTTGTCACGTGCTTTTTTGAGGGCCATCGTCTGATTCTTCAGGACCTCTGAATGCTGGCGGATCTCAGAAAGATAATTTGCCAACGAACACTGCATAAGTCGGAAACTACGCTGAAGTCCACCAATTTCGTCATGGCGAAGACTATCGGCTATCGGTTCATCAAACCTGCCAGACGCCAGACGTTGGGCAGAGAGATCCAAATACCTGATGGGTTTCATCAGCCAGTGAATCACTTGGAAACAATATAATAGCAGTAACAGCAGACTGACAATCATAATCACCACTACAAAAGACTGCAGACGGTTATAGGTTGCAAAGACCTCGGACTTAGGACTCACAATGTCGATACTCCAACCGGTATTACGGTAAGGTTTATAGAATACGTAGCAGTCGGTGCCATAAATACTCACCGACATGTAGCCACTATCACCTTTCAGCATCGACTCCATCAATTGTTGTGAAGCATCATCAGGATGATGAGCCAACTGTTTATGGATATTACCAGAATGCAAACGGGTACTGTCTGGATGAACAATAAAGTCTCCATCCTTAGTCAGGAGTGCACAATGAGTACTGGGGAAAGGACGGGCGGCTTCCACCATACGTGACAACCATTCCAACGAGATAGCCGTGACAAAGATACCTATCACACAACCGTCTCGATGTATAGGAATACTATAACCCAAAATAGGATAACCTCCTCGCAAAGGTTCTATTGTTGGATCGCTCCACTCTCTTTGGCCTGTAACCATTGGACGCACATACCAGTCTTGTTCCGTGTATGGTTTATCTCCAAAGCGATCAGAAACCCTAATGGAGTCTTTTCCTCTATAAGAGCAAAACATGGTTTGTGTACCCTTTCCCCGCCATGCTATAGGATCCAAAGCAATGGCGCATCCTACTACAGAAGTATTCTCCTCAAGCATCTTACGCGTAAGCCGCTGCAACGCTGCAGGATTATCTATAGCCCCTTCTACACGCCAATGAATATTGTTGGCAGCCACCTCAACCTCATGCAACTTATTGTCAATGTTTTGCATCATGCCGTCGAGGGCAGCTTCCGACTTTGCCAGCGCTTCAGCTTTCACCGCCCTGCGTGCATACATAAACATCACAAAAAGAGCAGCCACCAACATGACTGCCACGAAAGCCACCAACCAAAGACTCAACTTTGTTGATAACGATTGACGGATAACAGAGGGCCACTTCTTCATATGCGAATGCAAAGATAGTGAATATATCCGACATAAACAAAAGAAACTAATAATTTTATTGTAGTTTTTACACATTGAAAAAATATCCTGCCATTTTGTACATGACAGGATATTTTTTTATCAATTTATTACCGTTAAATCTGTTACGGAACAAGAGGTTCCCCCATCTCAGAGTGCTCTGCATCTTTCTCGTTCAACTTAAAAAGCATAAACTGAGGAGACTCTGTTGTACAGGGAGTCCAATCTAAGCCTTTCTTTCCATTACCATTAGGGTCACCATATTTAGCAAAGTTGGTCCATGCCGTTAACATCTTCTCAGACAAGTCCCAATCTCCTTGCGTCCATGGACGCCAACAATGCTTGAGAGACTTGAAAACATACCACAAGTCGGAAGAATGGAAAGCACCCTTCAAGCGATCGGTCACCTCAGGATGCTGCCCATCATCAGGCAACGGGCGTGCAAACTCGTAGGCCCATGCCATGTTTCCTTGCTGTTGGCGAACCTTACAGAATTCTGCGATACCAGGGCCCATGGCTCCCAAATCATTCAATGTATAGCCAATCATATATGGCACATCAGCAATAGACCCATCGCGTGTGGCCTCGTCGAAACTCTTCTTCGACACATAACCATCAACAATAGGACGCTGCATCACGAACACATCCGTTTTGTTCACCATATTATACAACTGTGGGATGGTGTAAAGCAACTCCGTAGAGGCGTGACGCAACTGTTCAAGACTGGTCAATCCTGCCCAATCCATCACCATCTTAGTCTCAGCCTCACTCTCCTGCAGTGTAGGATTATAAGAGAAGAACTTGTTCATCGGTGTGGCAGGTTTTGCCTCTTCGCCATCCTTGGCAGGCACATTGATACCGCCACCACTCATAATAATAGCTTTCTGAAACAATCCACGAGCCAATGGCGACTCACACAAGGTACGCACACTACCAGCACCTGCACTTTGTCCGAAGATGGTGACATTCTCCGGATCACCGCCAAACTGTGCGATGTTCGCCTTCACCCATTTAAGCGACTGGATTTGGTCGAGAATGCCATAGTTACCACTGACGTGATTAGGACTCTCTTCCGACAGTTCAGGGTAGGTCATAAAACCAAAGATACCAAGGCGATAGTTTATGGTAACGAGTACCACATCCTTGGAAGCCCACTCCTGACCATCGAACTCAGGCTCTGAGCCCCAGCCCTCACGATAGCCGCCACCATGGATCCACAGGGCAACGGGCAACTTCTTTTCCACCTGTCCTGGAGCCTTCGTGTAGACATTCAGATACAAACAGTCCTCACTATAAGGAGCCTCGTCACCATAGCCCCATTCAGTAGTATAACCACCAGGATAGTGAACAGACTGATAGCCAGGGTGACCAAACTTATCACATTGGCGCACGCTATCCCATGCCACCACTGGTTGTGGCTCTTTCCAGCGCAGATCACCAATAGGTGGTGCTGCATAAGGAATACCTTTATAAGCAAACACCCCTGTAGTTTCACATTGGACACCCTGTATCTGGCCTCCTTCCACATTTAACACAGGGCATGCAACCTCCTCATCGGAGGTGCAGCCCATTAATGCCAATAGCGGCATTAATAGTAAAAATAGTTTTTTCATCATGAAGTGGTTAATGGTTAGTATTTTGTTTTTCTATTATTTCTTTTATTTCTGGGGGAAGATAACGCGGTAGTTTCCGCTTAAGTGCATATAGGCAAAGAGTCTTAAGAGTCCATCATAGTAAGCATCAAAATAGCCATCCTCAAAAGGCTTATGCTCTGCCTTCCAGAAAGCGTCTACAAACTCCTTACTCTTATCGTGCGAGCACATAATTGAAGCAGCTGCTGTAGTAGCCACCAGACCTATACTATGGCGCAACTTGCGGAAGCCGCCTGCCTGCAGAATCTCATTCTCTTCGGGTAGACTGCCATCCACGCGATATTGATCAACGAACTTATCCACACCCTGAGAATAGAAGAAATTCTGGATGCGCTCGCCATACTGACGCTGCCACTCTCCGTCGGCACAACTCCATTCGTAGTCCATCGCAATATTCATGGGCACGCGCCAAGAATCGTAACGGAAGTTATTGCTACTGTTACGGCGACCACCCCAGCCTTCCATCAAGCTGCCATCATAGTTACACATGTCCGGATTAAGTCCCGTTTCGGGATGGATAGCCTTATGTAGGAACTCGCGACTCTTTGCCGCACACTCGTTCCAATAATCCGAACGACCGTCATCGGCCCACTTGGCCCATACCTCATAAAAAGCAGGGATATGATAAGAGGGGTCAGTATAACGCTGTCCAAAACCATCTGGAGTGAAGGTAATCAGTTTCGTCTCAGGATCAACGAGGAACATCTTTTGTGGACCTTGTGGCTGCTGAGGACGCTGCGCACGCTGTGGGCCACCAAAACCGCCGAAGTTTGGTCGTGGCTCCGGTGTATATTCACGCGGCATGGTACAGTTCAAAATACGCTGAGCCTCTGCCTTATAGTTGATACCAGTATCATTTCCCCAACGGTTAGAGGCAAATATCAGAGCCGTGATATAATACAGTTCACCGTCAGAAGCAGCACCGGCAGAGTTCTGTGTGCCGTCAGTCTTACAGCTCCAGGCGAAGTAGCCCTCACGGATACCATCTTGATGCTGCATGTATTTCTTGCCCCAACGCCACAGTTTGTCAAAGATATCCTTCTTATCCATCTGGACGGCAATCATCATACCATAACTCATACCCTCAGTACGCACATCATGGTTCTTGATGTCTGAGATATAAGCCATCGAATCGTTGACTTCAAAGTACACCCTGTTAGGACCATAAAATACATCGGCAAACACCTGCTGCAAACGAACGTTTACTGCTTTCTCATCATAGCCCATCTCCACAAATACATTTCTATACTTCTTCGTTTCGAAGGCACCCTTTTTCCAAGGAGTTAATGACCAGATGCTTGAACTCACAGCCAGCATCATCATACAAACAAATAATTTCTTTCTCATGTTGGTTTATCGTTTAATTAATATCTTTCCGTTTTGAATAATCATACCTTTCTTTGCACTTGTCACACGCTGACCCATCACATTATAGACATCAGAAGAAGTCGTGGCATGACCAACAACATCTCTGATACCCGTATTAGTGAGGTCAAGAGGCAAGAATGTTTGCGAGTTATCAGGGAACTGTGCATAGACATCAAAAGGCATCAACACACCACCCTCAGACAAACGAGCAAATCCCCAAGCGCCCTGCTCGTAGCCAAGAACATAATCGCCCGCATACAAGGGAATCTTCGTATAGGTGCCACGATAGTTAGCATTTAGCGGACTGGTAGCATACGACACATCACCTGTACCCACAAAGGTAAATACCCCATTTCCCGACACCAGAACTGGCTGATGTGCTGCAATCGACGCTACAGGCAGAAGCGTTCTGTCATCATTTATCGTATATACCTGAACACCCTGCGGAACGGCAGCCTCGAATGGTAACATCAACATACGTAGGCCATTAACAGTGCAGGCCAGCGAAGCCTTATTGGCAGAAAAAGCCTTAGAAGGACGGAAATCACCATTATCAGCCTTCAGCACTAAACTCTGAGAGTTGGTTCCCGCCACCACATTCGGAATCTCTGCCAAAACACTACCTTCATCTACAAATGCCACGCGGTTAGTTCCTGTCAGCCAAGGTAGCGTTGAGGGCAGTTCCGTGACTTTGGTTAAGTCCAGACTAGTGCAAGCCTCATCAGACGTGTACTCCATCACATAACTGTCGTCAGCCACATAAGCACCACTGAGTGTAGCGGCATAACGGCGGCCATTATCCAGATAGACATCACCAAAGTTGATGGTCAGGTGCGACTGCGAGTTGTCACAGGTCAGCGACAGCAGTCCAATACACCCATCTGTAAGCGTTGCAGGCGAGAGGTCGAAAACAATATCAAGGTTTTGACCAGCACTCAGGTCAATACGTTCATACTCATGACTAACAGCCACTCCATTGGCATTCACATAATAAAGCGTTGGCTTACCAGCCGTCAAGGAATTGGTTGACGTGACCTTCTTCACCCTCATCACTAACTGCGAATAGCGGTCGTTCAAAGCAATATAGCCATAGGTCAGATTCTTCCTTGTTGAAATAAGCGGGTTAGAACTATCAAAGGTCTTCGTCTTGTTTGACAACTTATAGGTAGAGCCGAAGTTTGTCTTGGTTGTTACCATATCATCAAGTCGGTCAAAGCGAGTGGACGTACCAGTCATGTTCGATGGCTGACGATCGCGCGACTTGACAAACATGACCGTAGCAACGCTCAATGGCTCTATCTGAACCATAGGACGACAAGTCTCCGCTTCGTACAACAGGTCCTTCTTGTTCATACTCTTCGACTTAACAGTCACGGCCAGTTGTCCCTGAGTTGTATAGAAAGGCAAATCCAAAGTTAGATCGACAGCACTCTCTGACGTATTAGCCATCACAGCCACAACCGTATCTTCCGTCTCAGACAGATAGGCAGAACCTTGCAATCCACTACCGTTAAATACAGCATCAACACGGGTCATACCTGTAACATACTTCGCAAAGTGGGCCATGATATAACCGCGCTTAGTTATTGAGCCAGAACTGCCTGCACCACGCTGACCATCCCCCATCATACCATAATAGCGTTTGGCAGCATAATGAATCCACGCATTGAAGTCGCCCAGCATACAAGTATTGATGGCCGTAAAGAAGTTAAAGAAGTCCTTCGAGAAGTCATAGTTTCTTGTATTACCTTCCACCTCATTCCAGTTAATCAGGTACTCCGTCATCCAGATCTCCTTACCTTTCTTTCCAAGATTCTTATAGGCACTTTGGATTCCACCGTATTGATGTCCACCATAGATATCAAAGCAAGGCAGCACATCAGTTTTATTCAATGCATTGGCATAACTGTCGCTGACGGCCAGCGTCTCAGGTGCCATAATCTTGCAACTGATAGTGCGGCCATAGGTCTTCACAAACTGTGCTATCTCCGAGGCATCCCATAGACATCCTGCATACTGAGCAGGCCAATCGGGCTCGTTCTGAATACTGATAGCATCAAGTTCCACACCGTTATTACGCAGATACTGCACATACTCCTCCAGATACTGTGCATAGTCTGCCCAATTCTCTTTTTTCAGTTTTCCCGTGGTTCCATCTTCATTTTTTGCATTCGACGTACCGTTGGTCTTCCACTCCGCCGGCTGTCCCCAGGGCGAAGCAAAGACAATGAGTCCCATCTGTTTCGCCAGTTTAGCCGTAGCCAGCGATTGCGACCACGCATTCTTACCAATAGGAATATAAAGACGCATAATGTTACAGCCCACCGTACTCGTTGATCCCCACACTTTCTTTATCTCTGAGTTTGACATGTGGTTATACGTGAACTGTGGTGAGCATACAAAGCCGCCAAAGCCAGTTATCTTCTGGTGCTTGGCAGTCGCATCTATTTTCAATGTTGATTTCTGTTGTGCAAAAGCCGACATGACAGTCAGCAAAAGCATTGCAAAGGTCAGTACTACTTTTTTCATTTTAGTTATTTTGACTGCAAAATTATAAAAAAAGCAGCAATTGTCCATGTGTCATTCGTTTCGTTATCTTTAGTATTTGTTGCAGGAGCAAAAGAAAGCCGGCATAAGTCAAAATTAACTGACCTATGCCGGCACATATTTAAGGTTTGGTTTTATTTGATTAAATTATTGGAAAAGCCTTTGAGCCATCTGATAGAGACTACGACGCCAGGTCAGGAACTCATGTGCAGTACCCTCGCTGACATAACCCTGTGCATTAAAGCCAGCAGCTTTCAGAGCCTCTACACTCTTGTTTATGCCATCAGGATTCTCTTTTGAACCGCAGCTCTCAAAAATATACTTCACCTGCTTGGGATCCTTGATATCCTCAGGAGCATAAGTACCACCGCTCAGCAATCCCCATGAGCCAAACATCTCAGGACGACGCAGTGTAATGGTTTTGGTCTCCATACCACCCATTGACAGGCCAGCCATAGCACGGCTTTCCTTTTTAGCGATAGTATTGAAGTGGCTGTCGATATAAGGCACGAGCTCATCGCAGAGCACTGTCTCAAACTCCTTAGCAGTAAAACCGCCCAGTCCACCAAACTTAATATCGTTGGTCATGCCATAGGTCATCACAATGATGAAAGGCTTGCACTTACCTTCGGCCAGCAGGTTATCCATGATGAGGTTAGCATGTCCCTGGTTACTCCAAGCATACTCGTTCTCACCCCAGCCATGCTGCAGATAAAGCACGGGGAACTTCTCCTTCTTGTTCTTGCCATAGGTAGGTGGCAGATAAACAAATGCGCGTCTCAGGCAGTTGGTGCTCTCACTCCAGAAGCGAACCTCGCTCACCTGACCATGCTCCACGTTCTTCTCTGCATAGAAGTCCTGATCCTTAGCGGGAATCTCGATACCACTCTCCCAACGGCAAGAGCCATAATAGTTGTTTGTACCAGGATCATTCAGTGTACCACCATCAACAGTGAGGTGATAGTAGTGGAAACCTTCATCCATCGGGCCTTCAGTCTGACCAATCCATGAGCCATCGAAGAAACGACGCAGTTTGGTGCCACCCTGGCCACCCAGTCCAAGACTAACAGTAACAGCCTTAGCGTCGGGAGCCTGTACACGGAAACGAACATAGCCCTGCGAGTTCACCTGAGGATACTCCTGACCAGGCTGATTCTTTGTAGAAGGCTTGAAGTCGTCCTTCACACCATCAACCTTACGGAAGGCCATAGCAGCATTAAACTCGCGAGGCTGCTGACGCTGCTGTTGCTGAGCGCGAGGCTGGCGAACAGGCTTCTTAGGCATATCCCATGCGGGAGCTTTCTTTGCCTTGATATACTCATAAGCCAATTTTGGCTTGTACTCTGAGTCGAAAGGCAGAGGATAGTTGGCTGCGCCCAACCATGAGTCGCGGTCACCCAGATTCCAGAACGTTACACAATCGATAACATCGCTGTGCTTACGGAATACGCGGAACACACGAGCATACTGATCAGCCAGATGCTGCTTTACAGAGTCTGTAACAGTAGCACCATCACGGCTAAAGCGGAGCTGACCACCCATCTCCTCGTTCACACGGATATCGAGCTCAGTCACGTGGATATGCTTCACAATCTTCTTATAAAGTGTGATAGCATCATCTACCTCCTTCTCTGTAGGACCGTAGATATTATAGTGGCCCTGCATACCGATACCATCAATGGGCACACCAGCCTGCTTCATGGCTTTCACCATATTATATATACGCTGGCTCTTCACGGGGTCGCATTCATTATAGTCATTATAGAAAAGCAGAGCTTTCGGGTCGGCCTCACGGGCAAACTGGAAAGCCTTGGCAATAAACTCATCGCCGCAGAGTTTATACATAGCACTCTGGCGATAAGGATCCATTGCATTCTTATCGTCGGTCATGGCCTCATTAACCACATCCCAGCAATAAACCACATCCTTATAGCGGCTTACCACCTGCTGGATATGATTCTTCATACGAGCATAGAAAACTTCCTTAGTTGGATTGTCACCCAGCATCCACTCACCAATCTGTGAGTGCCACATCAAGCAGTGGCCACGCAGTTTGATGCCGTTCTGACGTGCGAAGTTAGCAATACGGTCAGCAGCTTCCCAGTTGAACTGACCCTCTTTTGGTTCCGTGGGCTGAGGCTTCATGTCGTTCTCAGCAGTGATGCTGTTGAACTCCTTTTTGATCAGAGCCATCTGCTCAGGGTTACTCACATTACGGCCATTGACTGCAACGCCAATCATAAATTCTTTTTTGTAGGCGTCTTTTAGTCCTTGTGCCCAAACAGCCGTGCTAGTCATTGCCAGCAGTAAAACAACGGCTGATTTAATGGTTTGCTTCATTGTAAAATTGGTTTAGTTATCGTTTATCGCGTGCAAAATTACATATTTTCCCACAAACGGGCATGTCTCTATGTGTCTCATTCTTTCGAAATTGTTTCATTTTACAAAAAATCGCATGAGACAAATGGCTAATTTCGCCTTTTTTCCGTACTTTTGCACTTGAAACATACACAAAACAATAAAAATACAACTACTATGAACAAAAGTTTTTTTTTGATTAATCTCTTCTGGCTGTGTCTCTTACCAACAACAGCCCAGAAGTATCAAGTTCCCGTGTTGGAAGAGCACGAGCAAATGCTGAAAGGACAGTATGAGCCTACATGGCAGTCGTTGGAGACCCACCAGACACCCGAATGGTTTCGCGATGCCAAGTTTGGCATCTGGGCCCACTGGGGTGCACAGTGTGTAGAAGGTTCTGGCGACTGGATGGCGCGCGGACTATATCTTGAAGGCAGCGGTCAGTACAACTATCATCGCGAGCACTATGGCCATCCTTCCGAGTTTGGCTACAAGGATATTCTCCCTCTATTCAAGGCCGAGAAATGGGATCCCGAGGCACTCGTAGAGCGTTATAAGCGCTGTGGAGCACAGTATTTCTTCGTATTAGGCAACCACCATGACAATTACGATCTTTGGGATTCAAAATACCAACCTTGGAACTCCAAGAATATCGGTCCGAAGAAAGACATTCTTGAAGGTTGGGCACGCGCTGCCAAGAAAGTGGGACTGCCCTTAGGCATCTCATTTCACGCCGACCATGCCTGGACATGGTTCGAACCCTCACAGCGTTACGACCTGAAGGGTGACAAAAAAGGTGTATACTATGATGGCAACCTGACAAAGGAAGACGGCAAAGGCAAATGGTGGGAAGGTCTTGACCCACAGATGCTCTATCAGCAGAACCACCCCATGAGTCAAGGTTCATGGGATAATGGTCGCATCCACGCCCAGTGGGGCTGGGATAACGGTGCTTGTCCTCCGTCACAGGAGTTTGTCACCAACTTCTTCGACCGCACCATCGATGCCATCAATCGCTATAACCCCGACCTCATCTACTTCGATGTCACCGTACTCCCCTTCTACCCCATCAGCGACTGCGGTCTGAAGATTGCTACACATCTTTACAACAAGAATCCACGAGGTGTTGTCTTCGGCAAGATTCTGAGCGAAGAGCAGAAAAAAGCCCTGACTTGGGATGTGGAGCGTGGTGCCCCCAACCAGATGATTGAGGAACCCTGGCAGACATGCAACTGCATTGGCGACTGGCACTATAACACCAACACCTATAAGCATGGCTATCGTACAGCAACCAACCTGGTGAAACAACTGGTCGACATTGTGTCAAAGAACGGCAACCTCCTGTTAAACATCCCCCTGCGTGCAGATGGCACCTACGACGAGAAAGCTGCTGCATTCCTTGACGAGTTGGAGGCATGGATGACACAGAATGGTGAAAGCATCTTTGGTACTCGTCCTTGGGTTAAATTTGGTGAAGGTCCTGTAGCCGAAAAGAAAATCGATATCAATGCTCAGGGATTCAACGAAGGACAATATAATGGAATGGATGCTCGCGACATCCGCTTCAACCAGACCAAGAAGCACCTCTATGCCACCGCCATGGGATGGCCTAAGGACGGAAAACTCATCATTAAGTCACTTGCCAAAGGCAACAAGGACTTCAAGAAGTCTATTACCAGCGTACAACTCCTTGGCTACGGAAAACTCAAGGCGCGTCAAACAACAAAGGGACTGGAAGTACAACTTCCCGCCCCCTGTAATAAGATTGCACCTGTGCTGAAGATTAACAAATAGCGCTCATTTCCTTGCGCTTCTTCTCTTTCATCTCATCGGCAGCATAGCCAATCGGGATGATCACAGCGGGCTCTTCGCTCTCAGGCAGAGCGAAGAGCTCTTTGCATTGAGCAGAGTCAAAATTGCAAACCCAGCAGGTGGCCAGTCCCTGTTCTGTAGCTGCCAGACAAAGGTGCTCCACAGCAATGGCAATATCAATATTACCATGAGGCTTACCATCAAAACGCACCCATTCCTCATCATGAAGCACAGAGCAAATGATATACATTGGAGCCGAAGCCAACCAATCACGGCGATAACACGTCAGGAGATTTGCTTTGTCAGCCTCTGACGTCACAAAGTGAAACTTCCATGGCTGTTTATTCACTGCAGAAGGTGCCATACGGACACACTCCATGATATAATCCAGTTTCTCCTGCTCTACAGCTTTCGCCTGATAGTCACGACAGCTGTATCTCTGTTTTACTAATTCTAAAAAGTTCATATCCTAAAAAATATCAAAATCTGCCACAAATATACACATAAATCCCCAAATATCAGCGAAATTTACTAATTTTGCAAGAAATTTTTAAGGAAATGACTAAAAACAACTTACTATCAACCATCTTTGCCTGCTTAGCCACGGCTTCGCTTCAGGCTCAGAATCCCATCATCTGTGATCGATACACACCCGACCCTGCCCCTTATGTGCACGGCGATACGTTGTATCTCTTCGTTGACCACGACGAGAATCAGACCGAGAACAATTACTTCACCATGAAAGATTGGCTATTATATAGCACTGTCGATATGGTTAACTGGACATATCGAGGCACGCCACTGACATCGGCCACATTCTCATCATGGGCCAAGCAGGACAACGACTGCTGGGCTAGTCAGTGCATTGAGTGCAACGGCAAGTGGTATTGGTACGTCACTGCCACCATCAAGGGCGAGGCCTATCCCGGCATCGGCGTGGCCGTGGCCGACAATCCTGCAGGACCATATAAAGACCCCATCAAGAAACCATTGGTAAAGGGATGGTTCAAGATTGACCCCACGGTATTCATTGACGACAACGGTCAGGCGTACCTATATTACGGCAATAACAACCTGTGGTACGTCAAACTAAACAAGAGCATGACCTCATTCACAGGTTCTGAGGTTTCTGTAAACGTCAAGAACGAGACAGCCTTCGGACCACATAAGAATGAAAATGGTGATCCGAACTTTGAAGAGGCATCATGGCTTTACAAACGTAACGGCAAGTACTATCTGGAATATGCCGCTGGCGGTGTGCCAGAACATTGGGCCTACTCCACAGCCGACAAGGCCACTGGCCCATGGACATATCAGGGAAAAATCCTAGATCAGGCTCAGAACAGTTTCACCATTCACGGCGGTAGCGTGGAGTTCAAGGGACACCATTACATGTTCTACCACAACGGCAAACTGCCCAACGGTGGTGGTTACAAACGCTCCACCTGCGTAGAGGAGTTTACTCCCAATGAAGACGGCACTATTCCCCATATCAATTTCACCACCAAGGGAGTAGCCCCCTTGCAGACACTGAATCCATTTGTCCTTCAGGAGGCTGAGACCATCAACCAGTGTCAGGGTGTGCTCTGTGTAGGCGACTATACAGGTTGCTACGTCACCAACATCAAAACTGGCAATTACATCAAGGTGCGCAACGTAGACTTCGGCACAGCAGGAGCAAAGTCGTTCAAAGCCCACGTGAAAGTCAATAAAAAAAGTACGCTATTTATCCGAACAAACAGTAAGAGTGGTACTATCAAAGGCCGTATAGCCACCGAGCCAACCAATGGTGAATGGACGGATGTCACCTGCGACTTGACCTCCCCCATCACAGGCATCCAAGACCTATTCTTCACCTTTTCCGGCGCCATTGGATCTGAAACTTCACTTTTCGACTTCGACAGTTGGCAGTTTAGCGAAGAGCCTACAGGCATTCATTCGTTGGAAAGCAATAGAGGAAAGGCAGATAGCTCTGTCTATGACTTGCAAGGACGCAAAACCAACAGCAAAGGCATCAAGATTAAGGATGGCAGAAAAGTGGTCAACAAATAAACAGCATTATCCCGAGACAAAATTGCATTAGTCTCGGGACTTTTTTGTCTTTATGCTCTCCACGAAGCTGGCACCACAGGGAAAAGCATATTATATTTTTGGCTTTTTGCTTGCTTATTCGTAACTTTGCACCAAATGCGACTAAAAACTTGAAAAATGAAAAAAATTCTATCCATCGTCACGACGCTCATGGTCTGCACGACGCTGAGTGCACAATCAAAGAAACAGTTATTTGATGACAACTGGCAATTCACGCGTAATGGTAAGACCATCCATGTGAACCTGCCCCACGACTGGGACATCTACGAAGGTCCTAACTCTGGAAAAGGAGCTACAGGTACTGGCGGCGGCTGGTTTGAAGGCGGCAAGGGTGAGTATCGCAAGACATTCAAGACGCCCAATGCCGATATTACAAAACTTCATTTCGAAGGTGTCTATCAAAAGGCCGAAGTATTCGTTAATGGAAAGAAGGCCGGACAACATGGCTATGGCTACACGCCGTTCACTATTGACGTAACGGAGTATCTTCATAAGGACAAGAAACAATCTAACGAGGTCGTCGTCAAGGTCAATAACAGCGAACAGCCCAACTGCCGCTGGTACTCAGGCTCAGGCATCTATCGTCACGTATGGTTGGAGACGATGCCTGCATTACATTTTGCTGAGAATGGCATCCGAATTTGGACACCAGAGGTCAGCGACAAGCAAGCACGCGTTGACATGAATATATGGATTGAGAACGAAGGTCAACAAACGCGTCAGATTGACGATGTAGAGGTGATTTTCAAGGGCGGCACCTTTACCTTTCATAATGATGGTCCCAATCGGTCATACTCACCATCGGTGCATATCTCTGACCATGCCATAAGGCAGCCCAAGGCACTCACATTGGTGCAGGTGGACACAGATAAGAAACCAGAACAGAAAAAGATAGAGAACACCCCGTTGAAGCCAGGACAGGTGGCAACCTACGTTCTCAGCTACGACATCGCACAGCCTCATCTTTGGTCACCCGAAGACCCTTACCTCTACGAGGCAACCATCCGTCTAAAGTCTGAGGGATGCGTCATCGGTGAACAGCACGTGAAGTTCGGCATCCGTTCGTTCTCGTTCGATGCCAAGAAAGGTTTCGTGCTTAATGGCAAGAAGGTGCTTATCAACGGCGCCTGCGTACACCATGATGACGGTGTGCTGGGTGCTATGGCGTTCGATGCTGCAGAAGTTCGCAAGGTAAAGCAGATGAAAGAAGCTGGTTTCAACCTGATTCGCACCTCACACAATCCTACGACCCGTGCTTTCCTCGACGCCTGCGACTCCATCGGCATGCTGGTTATTGACGAGGCCTTCGATGGTTGGCGCACGCAGAAGAATCCCTACGATTACTCTACACTTATCGACTCCTGCTACCAAGAGGACATCCATGCCATGGTGATGCGCGACAGAAACCACCCCAGCGTCATCTCATGGAGTATTGGCAACGAGGTTATCGAGCGTAAGGACATCCGTGTCATCACCACCGCCCGCCAGCTAAAGGCTGCCATCATGGAAATAGACAACACACGCCCCGTCACAGAGGCCCTCTGTGCCTGGGATCGCGACTGGGAAATCTACGACCCGCATGCCGAGGTACTCGACGTGGCCGGCTATAACTACATGATTTTCAAGCACGCCAGCGACCACAAACGCGACCCCAAGCGCGTGATGTGGCAAACAGAGAGTTATCCGCGCGATGCCTTCAAGAACTGGGAAATTGCAAATGATTTCTCTTATGTTGTGGGCGATATCGTATGGACCGGACTCGACTACCTGGGCGAGAGCGGCATCGGTCGCAACTATTATAAAGGCGAGCGCGAGGGCGAGTCATGGATTGAGGGCGGACAGCCAGAATGGCATGGTGCTCCCTGTGGCGATGTTGACATCACCGGTTGGCGCAAGCCTATCAGCCATTACCGCGAGATGCTGTGGAAGACCCCCCTATGGTCCCCTGAGGGGGACGTAGAAGTCTCCCCTCGGGGAGGTTTGGAGGGGGTTCTCTACATGGCTGTCAAAGAGCCCAATGGCTACAAAGGAGATATCAAGACGACGATGTGGAGCGTATGGCCCACATGGGAGTCGTGGACATGGACTGGATGGGAAGGCAAGCCCGTCGAAGTAGAGGTCTATACGAAAGAGCCGGAGGTAAAACTCTATCTTAACGACCAACTCATCGGCACCAAAAAGGTGAGCCGTGAAACTGAGTTTAAGGCTGTCTTCACCGTGAACTACAAGCCAGGAACCCTGCGCGCCGAAGCAAACGGTCAGAGCGTAACACTGAGTACAGCCGGTGAGCCTGCAAGATTAAGACTGACATCAGACCGCACGGTCATGTCAGCCGATGGTCAGTCACTCACCTTCATCACCGTCGAGGTGGTCGACAAGGACGGTCGGGTCTGTCCCGATGCAGCCATTCCCTGCGAGGCCTTTGTCAAGGGACAAGGCACATTCTTGTCATTCGCCTCTGCCGACCTGAAGGACATCGAGCCCTATACATCTCCTCGCGTAAAGACATGGAAAGGACGTGCCCTTCTCGTGGTACGCAGCACACAGAAGAAAGGAAATGCTCAAATCAGCATTAAGAGTAGTCTGCCCACCGAAAATTTAACGATTAAGACAAAATAAGCAATGAAAAGAGTCCTCTTTATACTAACTGCATTGTTAGCCTTGCAGTCACAAGCACAGACACACGACTGGGAGAATCCTGCCGTGCTGGGCATTAACAAACTGCCCTATCATGCCACGCTACAACTGCCATCTAAGCAGAAAGACTGCAAGGAGATTGTCTCGCTCGACGGGCAGTGGTTGTTTCATTGGAGTCGTAATCCTGAGGAAAGACCCATTAACTTCTACAAAGAGGACTTC
>Ga0265298_10004668_pt1 | contig 17398 bp, 16 predicted proteins | sample AusTroGonzalo_MG_3_FD_193486 | JGI IMG/M metagenome (GOLD analysis project Ga0265298, IMG submission 193486) | Bovine rumen microbial communities from tropical cattle in Woodstock, Queensland, Australia - Gonzalo_01 | ecosystem: Host-associated > Mammals > Digestive system > Stomach > Rumen ... | reverse complement strand
ACATCGACACACGGCAGTCCACCAGTTTTCTGGGACTCGCCACTTCCGGCTGCGCGCTGCTGCTGACACCGCTGGCCGTCTATTCCTTCTATACCGAAGGCTTCCTGCACATCCTGATGGGAACGGTATGGTTCATCCCGGTGCTCACCGTGGTGTGCTCCTTCCTGCTGGTCTGCGAACTGCCCATGTTCTCCCTCAAGAAGATGACGGGGCAACTCAAAGCTTTCATCATAGGCAGCGTCGTCCTGGTCGTTGCCTGTATTATCCGGGAGATCCACGGGCCGTGGTACGTCACCGTCAGCCTGTGCATCACCCTGATCCTCACTTTCTACCTGGTCATGAATATTGCCGGCCTCAAGCGCCGGTCTTGAAACGGAGCACGCTCCGGACGGTCATCGACTCGTCGCGCGCATCCACACAGGAGACGGAATACCGTTTCCCGCCCTCTTCCACGTCCAGGATGACGTGCGCGCCGTCGAAACAGGCCGGCTCGATGTCCGCCAGCCAGGGGTTGCCCGCATCCTCGGCACGTCGCTCTGCCGGGAAGATGCCCGGACATACCACCCGGTCGCCCGGATAAAGGGATCGGTCGGCCAGGCGCTCCATCACCGGCGCGACGTTGTGCAGCTGGTCCCAGACGCAGCAGACCCACACTTTGGGGCGTAGCGCGGACACCAGCGGCGCCGGCATCGAGTAATGCCCGTGGTGGTTGATCTTCGCCACCTCCACCGGACCGCAGACCTTGGCCAGCTCCTCCTCGATCTCCAGGCGCGAGCCGTCGCTGCGGGTGATATGGTCGCAGAAATCGCCCGCCGTGTAGAAGCGGAATTTCCCGTAGGAAATGACGATGCCCAGGCTCATTCCGTTCTCGTTCAGTTCGAACCCCGGTTCCTTGATCACCTCCGCATAGAGGTCCCTGACCGTGCCGTCGGGCGCCGCTATCTTGCCGTTGCCGCAGAGATTGCGCACCGAGAAGCCAGGATAGCGCTTCGGGTCGCGGAGCAAGGCGATCTGCCCCGTCTCCCCCACCCGGAACTTCTCCACCTGCAGCCCGTGGCGTGCCTGCTCCCGCCGGTAGAAGGAGCGCATGTGCCCCACGATATGACCCTGCCACTCGTCGGGCATGGGCAGCGGCTCGTCGTAGGTGGGCCAGGCGCGGTCCACCGCCTTGTGGAAGCGCAGGCGCTCGGCTGCCTGGGTGAAGCCGCTCAAGGGGTATTCTTCGCCGTCCCGCACCATGATGCCGGCATTGAAGGCCGGATCCCCGGCATGGTCGCAGTGGTAATGCGAGAGCATCATGTAGTCCACGTCGCTGCCATTCGGGTTGACGCGCTCCACATAGCGCGCGATCCATTCCCCGGAGTGCCGGTCGGGAGAAGGCACCACGGGCACGGCCAGCTTTCCGCGGCCCACTGCATTGTGGTCGCCACAGTCAAGCAGCATCGTCGTGCCGTCGGGGAAAATCATGAACATCGATTCGGCTACGCCGGTGTAGATGACATGCACCTGGAAATGGCCTTTTTTCCAGCCTTTCCACACGCGGCCGGCTTCCGCGTCGGCCGTACCGGCCGCAAACGCCCGCCGCCAGTCCAGCAGGAACGCCGTCCCTGCCAGGGCCGAGGTCTTGATGAAATCTCTTCTGTCCATCTTGCTATTGCTTGGCAAATGCGATTAATTTCGGTTCCGTGAGCCGCTGCACCGTCCACTCATCCATCGGTATGGCGCCGATGGAGCGGTAGACCGCCAGCGCGGGCTCGTTCCAGTCGAGGCAGATCCACTCCATGCGGCCGCAGTTGCGTTCGACAGCCAGGTTCGCCAGGTATTTCAGCAGCGCCTTGCCGTAGCCCCGTCCGCGTTTTTCCGGAAGGATGAACAAGTCTTCCAGGTAGAGTCCCTTCCGGCCCACAAACGTGGAGAAATTATGGAAAAACAGCGCGAAACCCACCACCGAGCCGTCTTCCTCGGCGAAAACCACTTCGGCGGAATGCTCCACGAACAGCGAGTGGTAGACCGTGGCCTCGTCGGCCACGACTTCATCAGAGCACTTCTCGTACGCCGCGATTTTCTTGATGTATTCCAGCACGAGGCCCGCCTCTTCGGGCCGCGCCGGACGGATGTTGAACGACTTCATTTCAACTTATTGGACTATGCATTTGACAAAGGATTCCGGCAGGCACACGTTTTCCAGCGTCAGGGCTCCGGAGAAAAGCGGGGCGATTTCCGCGTCGCGAAAGCCCGCAATGCCGCAGCCGATGCGGGTGACATAGAAGAACAGCTCCGGATGCGCCGCCGCGAAAGCGATAAATTCGTCCACATAGGGCACGATGGTCTCCACACCGCCCTGCATCGTGGGGATGGCATAGCTCTGGCCCTGCAGCCCGACGCCCTGCCCCATCACGGCACCGAACTGCCGCCAGGCCACATAAGCCGCCCCGCCGCCGTGCATGCCAGCCAGGTTGCTGCCGAAGACGAAAACCTCGTCCGGCTTCAGCTCCGTGATGAAATCCGGCGTGAACGCCGGACGCGGAATGTCGTGGTATGTTCTCATAGTGGCGTAATTCTGCTATAAAGATACACAAAGAAATCCATAATAACTATCTTTGTGACAGAAGAGAACCGCTATGGCCAAGATTTACGTCGCCTCCAGCTGGAGGAACACCTACTACCCGGAAGTGGTAGCCCGCCTCAAAGAAGCCGGGCACGAAGTCTATGATTTCCGCAATCCGCCCCATGGCGGCAACGGCTTCCGGTGGACGGACATCGATGAGAATGCCCCCAATTGGGATTTCAGCCAATACGCTGACGGATTGTACCATCCGAAGGCCGAACGCCAGTTCCAGGCCGATTGGGAGGCCCTGAACTGGGCCGACACCTGCGTCCTCGTCCTCCCCTGCGGCCGCTCCGCCCACACCGAAGCCGGCTGGATGAAAGGCGCCGGAAGGAAAACCATCGTCTATATTCCCAAGATGGAAGAGCCGGAGCTGATGTATAAATTGTTCGATGCGGTCGTCAACTCGATCGACGGCATTCTACAGCAATTAGCCGAACCCGCGCAGTCAGCAGACCTCCTCGACGCAGCCGTCTGGATGACATACCAGGACATCAGCGACGGCATGCCCAAATACCAGGCCCTGCTCCTCAACAACCTCACCGAAGAATACTACGACCGCCACATCGAAAGAGTCTTGAACAGATTCCCTACTCCCCCCGATTCTTTCTGAAATCCTTGAATCCCATCGAAGAGTTCTTCTTATTATCCAGGGGTATGGATTACCGGTACTTCGTGAAATGATACTTCTCCCGGAGCGCCGCCTTCGTCGCATCATCCTGATGCGTAAAATAGGCCTTGAATCCCGGGCAGAAATTGATGTGCCACCGCCAGAACCTCCCACGGAAAGACTTGGGATTCTTCTCGTAATGCGCTCTTAATTTGCAGGTTTCGCAGGGGTATTGTGCCATATTATTTGTGTTTTATTTGTTACAAATATGAAACTTTATCTTATTACCAGCGCCATGTCTAAAGTATTCTAACACTGACTTGTCGCCCCAAACCTCGGAAAAGCTTTACCAAGGTTGATATCTGGATATCCGTATGCCCTCTTTCAACCCTAGAAATAAAGCTTTTTTTGGTTCCGACCTTTTCCGCCAACTGCTCCTGCGTGAGACCAGCTCTGAGACGTTCATCCTTCAGTTGCTCCCCGATAATAAATGCGTCACACGCAATCTCGAACTGCTCACGCTCAAGAGAGCCAACGCTCCCAAAGTCCTCAGAAATAAGATCTTCGATAGGCGTCAGATTCAATTTGTCAAGGTCTTTCTTATTCATTGTTCTGTTTGTTTTTCAATTCAAAATACTTTTTCATCAGCATCTCTGCTTTATCCAATAATTCTACCGGAGACTTCTGTGTTTTCTTCTGAAATCCATTAAACAGGATTACAAGATTGCCCTCATCGAAACAACAGAAAACACGGTAGATATTCCCCCTTTGCTCCATTCGAATCTCAAAGAGCCCTTTCCGTCCCTCAATCGCTTTGAGAAATTTAGATGGAACAACCTCTATCGTCATAATCAGGGTTAGTACCTGATACAGTTTCCTCAACGTTTCCCGTTCCAGCGTTTTCCTAAATCTCTTGAAGTGATCCTCAAACACGACCACTTGCCGCACATACTCTCGTTTCATACAGCCCAAATCTCTCTAACCGCAAAGTTAACCAATTAGTGAACAAAGTCCAAATAAAAGATTAACAAAGAAAAGCAAAATGATCCGAAACGAACCGGCAAAAAAGCAATTTCTTTTACAAAAAAATAATTCCTCCCCCTTATTCTTTCTGAAATCTTTGAACCCCATTGCCAGCGCCACGATCAGCGCAATGGCGATGAAGAAGTGTGCTGGAGATTGTTTCTTGTTATCCATATGCGCTACCGGGGTTCTACAGGCTCCAAATACATAATTCTCTTCCCCTTATCGCGAGCATACGCAATTTCAGACCGTGTGCTCTCGCCAATATACCCGCCCACGTTGATGACATAGATGGCATCAGCCATATCGATCTTCCGCTTGTGCATATCATCCAGCATCTCCTTCGTCCCCTCCGACCACACCTCATCATCCCCACTGTGCCCGAAAAGCCCGACACTGATAACGATGTTCCCAGCCAGCGTCAGCCGCTTCTGCGCCTCCAGGAACTGCTCCTTGAAACGCGTGCTCCCGCAAAGGGTTATGACGGGGTATTTGTTGGGCATGGATGGAAATATATTAAATTTTATTGCCTAGAAGTTTTCCAATAAACGATCGCGTGGCCAGCTCTTCTTTTCCGTGTTTGACCAGAAAGTTGCACAGCTTTATTTGGTCATCTTCTATGTTGCACGTTTTGATAATCTGTATATTATTGAGACCATACAGTGCAGAGAGGTTACCGTCTGTCATGCTTTGGAGAGATCGTTTGATTTGAAGCTCTGAGTCATAATCTTTTGTAAAAATAGTAATATCTTTACGACGAGGATGAGAGAAGTCTGTCTGCTGCTTGAAAAATGCCTTAAAGTATTGACGGTCGTTCTCTCCTATAGAGTGTCCGTAAATAACCACTTCATCAGCATCATTCAAATCTTCCACAAGAGCTGGTGGATCGTAAACTTTGTCGAATGACTTCTGCAAAAAGTCATATGATGAGACAAAGGTTGAATCATCTCGAGTCCCGATAATAATTTTACCCTCATCACAACTCCCATGAATATGATGGACTATAGCAGCATCAGGGCCACGGCCCATTAATTGGACAGGAGTATAGTTAAAGGAATAAATATTAACAAGAGTTCCATTCACAGCCTCCTCATCAAGAAAAGCAAGTACTTGATAGGCAATGGTTGAAATGAAGTTATTCGGTAATATTACCGTATCTAAATATTTACACAAACCCTCTTTGATGAGACCAAGAGCCTTTTGATCGCGCCAGATGGGAGATTTAAGAGCATCTTCTTTGTAGTGCTCGTCGACTAAAGGACGAATACTCTCCCTATATAACAGCACTCCTTTATTTACTAAAGATTGAACTATCTCAATTCTATCATTGTACCATCCGCAGGCGAAACCATAGGAAGAGAAATCTTTGAGGAAACTTCTTTCTTCTGCTGTAAGAATATCTTCACCTATTAAAGGATCACTCAGGTTCTTATAGTAGTTGAGTAGCTCATTTTCCATGTCATACCACTTGACTGCCTCCAAGTTGTCTTCCCAACGTTGGTTAAGATGGAAAATTATCGGGGCCGGATAGTCCTTGGGGCAATACTCTGATTCCCAATAGTCTTTGTAAGACGTTTTGAGGCCCAGGTCTAAATCAAATCCATTACCGAGGATAAGGACTATCATACGAGGCTTTGACATAGAGAGTCTTTTTTATCTTTGATTGTTATCTTGAACTTAAGAAGTACTTCTAACCTCCAAGAGGAAGTTTCAAATCATTTGGCGGTATTTTATGTTTATGGTAAAAGGAGAAAATGCAAATAGATTTGCCGAAATCTAGAAACTATAAATCTTATCAGAACATCTTGCTATATCCATAAATGAGCACGTTGCAAATTATATTCTCTATTATCATAAAAACCACCAATCTTATATCCTATCCATGCGCAACCAAATAGTCAAAACTAGCGGAGCGATCCACTAAGTCATGAGCGAGAAGAACATATCTCCATGGCTTTCCCCCATTCTCTCGAGTGTATTCTGTTGCATTTTTGCAGTACTCTATAGCAGCAGATTTCTTGGCCTTAACAGATTCATCGTCAAGGTCATCAGCTCGTTTAGTTTCGACCAGATAGATGCAGTCGTCAGTTTCCACGACAAAGTCTGGCTCGTAGCGGTGAGCGCCATTGCCCCAGTAGATGCTGAACTGGGTGGGTGCAGGACGGAGCCACTTCTTGACTTTAGGGTCAACTTCGAGAACGAAGGCGAAATCCAACTCTGTTGAGCTATCAAACTTGTTCTCCAGATAGTAGGACTTGAGGAAGCCGGTATAGATATACTTACGGACGAACTTCTTGGGAACATCAGTACGGAAATCCACGCGGCCATAAGCACTATCCTCAATGAGATGCTGCTGGACGATGCCAGTAAACGGCAGGACTTTCGGCTTAGTATAGCCCAGGGACTCGATGACGAAGTGGGCCTTCATCTGGTCGTAGATGGTCTTGGCAATACCTTTCCTGAAGTTGTAGACAATCTTAGGCGCATCTGCCGGATCGTCGGCCTGCTTTTCAACTGCGGCATAGGCTGCCTCCGCGAGGTGGTAGAGAAGATCCACGTTCTCGTCATAATCCACATCATCGTAGTTGATAAGTTCGGAGACAATCTGGTTGACCGGGTCGTCGTAGGTGCGACCGGATTCTACGCTCAACACGTCCACGGTGTTATCGACCAGTCCCATACGAATTATCTCTTCTTTCAACGCCGGCAAGCCGAATCCCATCCGGGTATCCAAGTCAAACCACTTGTATTCGGCCTTGAACGCTTCCCGCTGGACGGTCATACGAGGAATCTCAATAATGTTCTTGACATACTCCTCGATAAGAATCTTGACGACCTTTTGTGCCTCCTCGATACGAGGTTTGGAGAATTCTTCCGCGAAAAGCGGGGATTCCTTCTGAGCCTCCTGCTCGATCTTGGCGATAGTGCGGGATGTGATGATATTCACCAGCTCCGGCTTCTTCAGGTCTTCCTTGGTCTTGATTAGCGTCTGGCCAACGGTGGACAGAGCTTGCCCCATGTAGCGCGGCATATCGGAAATGACCTCCCAGGCAGCTTTGCGGGCATCACAGACCACCTCGGCGCTCTTCTTTTCAACCTCAGTCTTGGCGGCCTGCTTAATCTCTTCCTGCTTGGTGTCGAACAGCGTTTTGGCCTGAACCACCTGACTCGGTCCCGACTTGATGTCTTCCTCATCCAATTCGATGTAGGAGAACTTGCTGAGAACGGATTTCGGGTCTTTGGCGGCCTTAATTACCGCCTCGAAGTTCTCATGCGCTATGACAGTGAGAGTATCGACATCGCGGACGCCGGTGCGCTTGCCACCATAAGGCAGGCGAAGGCCACGACCAATGGACTGCTCTACCAGAATAGGAGCATCGGCAGCACGAAGCGGGACGATGGTGTAAAGGTTGGTGACATCCCAGCCTTCCTTGAGCATATTGACATGGATTACGATTTCAATTTCGTTATCCGGTTTCTCAAGCGAGACGAACTGGCGATCCACTTCTTCCTCCTTCTTTGTACTGGAGTCAATCTGCAGTACCTTTCCCTTGTATTCGCCGTTGAACATTTCCTCCTCTATGAGTTTCTTGGTTTCCTCGGCATGAGCTATGTTTCGGCAGACAACAAGGATGAACGGCTTGACCAGTTCACAATTATGCTCCTTCGAGTAAAGTTCCAAATGCTTCTTTGTGTTCCTGTGGATGCTGATGGCATCTTCCAGTTTCAGCATATCCAACTCTTTGTCTCCTAGGTCGCCTTTCTGGAAATTGCGGCGCTTGGCCACGGTAGGAATCTTGACATATTTGCCGTCGGCCAGGGCCTGTGCCAGGTTATACTCATAGACGATGTTCTTGAAGGACTTTCCCTTCTCATCCGTGGGTGTAGCGGTCATTTCCAGACCAAGGATAGGCCGGAGCTCATTGATGGCCTTCTTGGAGGCATCCGCATGGTAACGGTGCGCTTCATCCATCAGGATAACCAGGTCGGGAAGGCTGGAGAGGTAGTCGAAGTAGGACTGCCCAAGATATTCTGACAGACGCCGCATTCGGGGTGCCCCACGGCGGCTTTCCTTGCTGTCGGTGTTGAACTTTGCAATATTGAAGACGTTGATCTCAATGGCATCCCACAAGTTGCCGCCGTGCAGCTGAAAGTTGTTGTAATTGTCGCCGTCAATGACGATGGGTGGCTTGCTGACAAACTCAGCAATACCCTTGAAGACATACTTCTCGTAGGAAGGGTCGCCAAAGTCCCGCTTAAGTTTCTCGTACAGCGTTAGGTTCGGTGCCAGCACGAAGAAGTGCTTGATGCCTTTTTTGAGGTACAGATAAGCGATACAGGCGCCCATGAGACGGGTTTTGCCGATACCGGTTGCAATGGAAAAAGCGAATGACGGGAAGTCTCGTTCGAAGTCCCTGCAACTGGGGCAGACGGCCTTGGCTTTGGCCAGCTGCTCTTCCAGAAAAGCAAAGTAGTCAGTGCAGGTATCCGTTTTCTTGAGGTCCAGTGCATCCGCTATGTTTGCAACGACATCCAGCGCCTCCGCAAGGGGTTCGCGGAGGGACATTCGCTGTTTAATGAAGTTTGTGGTTGTACTCATGATAACGCCTGATGACTAAAACAATGTTGTTTTGATGTCGTTTTCTGATTTCCCTTCTGCTTTTTCTTGAGGAATATCTACGACATTCAATGAGTAATCATCATGATCAAATTCGCAACGGCCTAACAGGACTGCCGGTATCTTCTTCACTGTTATGCGGGAAGAGAAACTCTTGCACTCAGGCTGGAAGGCCTTACAGCAAACAAGTAAAGATTCACCATCGGCCATTGTATCAAGGATAGCATCAAGAGACTCAACAGTCACAAACTGAGTTGTAGTGAAAATGTAATCACTCTCTGAACTATAACCCTGCTTCCAGAATGTATCTGCGGAAGGCTCATAAGTGAAGCCTTCCATTTTTGCCATCGCGGCAGCTAACATGTCTGCGTTATATTCTTTATTGATCACTAGATGCCCATGAGAATCTTGTTTCAGGAGTGATGGCGCCAGCTCATAAAATTTATACCCTTCACCACCTTTCCAATTTTCCTGCTTAGTTATTCCGCCTTGATCTTTTCCGTCAATTACTTTTTTTAGTCGAGGGACGCAATGGGAATATGCGTGGTTGCCAAGTTCGACAACGATATACTTTCTTCCCATTTTATGCGCGACCGCTGCCGTTGTACCACTACCCACAAAGCTGTCAAGAACAAGATCACCCTCTTGGGTAACGGCACCGACCAAAACCGAAATGAGTTTCTCTGGCTTCGGATAATCGAAGTTATCCTTCCCGAACAGAGCGATACTTTCCTTTGTCGCATCTTCGTAAGTATCCATCCCATAATGAGCAACACTAATAAGATTTTTCATCTTCTTTGGCTCACCTCCACTCTTGATATGATTTGGTCTAAAAGGTATTTTGCTTATGACAATGCCTTCACCATTAGCGACGATAGTGTCAAGTTTGCTTTGAGAATAGCGCCATTCTCCCTCAAGGCGGAATGCGTTCTTATTAACACCGTTCTCGATGACAAGTTCATCTAGTAGCCTGGTGATAATCTTCCCTTCGGACATGTCCTGCGGCTTAATGTGCCCATCAGGCATAGAAAAATGGACATAACCTGCAGGAAATGTAAGCACAGCTAATCCGTTTCCAGCATTGTTGAACGGATACTTTTTGCCTACCGTGGTTTCTCCATAAATAAAAGGAGGAGAATAACGAACATCTTTTGAATATGCAAGTACGTATTCCGTAACAGACCCCATATTCGAAAGGAAAGAAGGTTTCTTCTTCTTTTCCCACACGATTGACCCCGCGAAGTTCTTCCTGCCAAAAACTTCATCACACAAGACTTTGAGATAGTGGCATTCATCATCGTCAATGCTAATGAAAATAACGCCTTCGTCAGCGAGAAGGTCCCTCAACAGAATTAAGCGATCTCGCATCAACCCTAGCCAGATAGAATGCTCAAGACTGTCATCATAGTGCTCAAAAGCGTTTCCAGTATTGTATGGAGGATCAATATAGATACACTTTACACTATTTGCGTAGTGAGGGAGCAAGGCCTGAAGAGCAAGTAAGTTGTCGCCATGAATAACCATATTCCCATTCCAGTCTTTTCCGTTCGGTAAGACATCGTGAGAAGTGGTACCATATGAAAGAGAAGGATCCTCTATAAGAATACGAGGTTCCACAGGTTGCTTTGCCTCATCCTTTCCTACCCAGGTTAATTCTAATTTTTTGTTTTGAGCCATTGTTCAATGATTTGTTTCGTGAAAGATTGTCTCTGCACAGAGATGTCTTTTTCCTTGCATTTTGCCGGAAGGTCCTTTAATCCTAACTGTTCTTGGAGATAATCAACGAAGGTGCAGATAAGCTTATTGTATCCTATCAACATGCGCACTATTTCATTAATATCAACAAGTTTCGGTTTTACGATGTCAGAAAATGGTATATAATCCTCTATCTCACCAAAGCCAGAGAATCTACCATCATCGTCATATTCAAAAGCACAATGAACTGATGCTAATTCTTGTCTTTGAGGAGCCAATTCTGCAATATTAAGACTACCTTGATGTTTTAATTGATTTGCTAAGGAATTTATACTCTTCCTATCCTTGTCATAAAACTCAACTAAACGTTTATAAAACTCCCTGGCAGATGATACTTGAATAGGGACTCCCTTCGTAAAGTCAATTCTTTCAAGCAAATGATTAAAAGCCGATCTAAAAGATTTTTTTCCAGTCCCAAAACTACAAACTCTCAGTTCAGACAGATAATTAGCATTTGTCTTGATCGTTCTGTGGAAGCCGAACCCAAAATATGCTATCTGAATTATGTAATCAAAGCATGCATGATATGAGAGAATCGCTGATCGCAAGAAATAGAATCTGAGGGCTTTTCGGGCTGTTTTAGTTTCTATATCGCGCTCTGCAGCGTGAACTTTATCAGAAGTTGTTTTAATTAGGGAATAATTAGCATAACTAATCAGGTCTTCAAGTTCTTCTAGCTTTACAGCAGCTATGTAAAGGCCTAGATCATTATTACACCCCATATTGACGAAGGGTGAAGCGGTTAGCATAGCTTTATTATTCAAGCATCTCAAATTAAGACTCATACCAACCTCCATCTTAAAGTAAACAATTCCTTCTCCTCCACCTTCTGCTCCAGCATCTTCTCCACCTTGGTCAGCAGCTCTTCTTTGCGGGCATCCACTTCATCCTGGGCTTCATAGAGGTTCTGCCGCTTATCCGCGCGTTTCTTCTCCAGGTCCTTAATGTTCCGCTGAGCGGCCACTTTATCCTTGAGCTGTAGCATCTTCTTGGCCTCGGCCTTCCGGAGTTTGATTTCGGCGTCGAGGTCGGTAATTTCCCTTTCCAGACTCACTTTCATATCGCTGGCCCAGGTGTCCAGTTTGTCCATCTCGTCCTCAAAGAACGTCTGGTTCCGATTGGCGCTCTCGGAAAGGACATCTGCCTTCATTCGCTCAATGCGCATCGAGGTGTTTTGAATCACTGCCTGATCAGCCTCAACGGAGCCGGTGACTTCTGCCGGCAGCATCAGCATACGTTCGGCAATTTCCGGGAAAACGTCTTCCCCGGAGTCGGTATAACAGGCAATGAGTAAATGGTCTTCCTGCTCGAAGGAGTCAATGGAGACACGCTGCACCTTCATCCAGCCGGACTGGCCGACAATTTTCTCCAACAGGGCCGTCTTTCCTTCGTTCCCTGAATAGGATAATTTCACTTCCTGAACCGGCAGCTGAGTGTCTTTGTAGGTGGAGAGGATCTTCTGGGCCAAAGGATGACCGATGCGGAAGGGCTGTACCTTGTACGGCAAGACCAGCTCGCTCTTGGACTCACGCTCAGAGGTAAGGCGGTAGATGCCGTCGTACCGGGAACCGTTCTCCAGCATGAACTGATGGTGCTCTTCGTCGAAGACAGCATCTTTGGCCAAGGCATATTCAGTGAGCATCCAGAGGCGTTTCTCAAAGGTGTCGAGATTGTTGAGGCTCAATGCCAGGTTGAGCTTCAGCTTTTCCTGGACGGAGACATCGAAGTCCTCCAGCAACGTGAAGCGGGCCTTGAGCATCTTTTCAGAGATTTCGCTCTTGAGCTCTTCCTGTAGGGCGTCGAAAGCGGCTTCTATGGCCTCCGGAGTGCGGCACTCGGTGTAGATCTGGGAGATGCGTTTCTCGAAGTCCACACCATTTCCAATGCTGCCCAGGACTTCGTCGCTGGCACCGAAGACTCCGCTGAAGAGCTGGAACTTCTGGTCCAGGAGTTCATAAACGCGGATGTCGGCTGCGTTGGCTTTGTTGAGGAAGTTGATGACAACGACGTCGAACTTCTGGCCATATCGGTGGCAGCGGCCAATGCGCTGCTCGATGCGCTGGGGATTCCAGGGCATGTCGTAGTTGACGATGAGAGAGCAGAACTGGAGGTTGATTCCTTCGGCGGCAGCCTCTGTCGCAATCATGATTGTTGCCTCGTCACGGAAGTAGTCCACGATGGCAGCACGGCGATCCGCAGTGAGGGAGCCGGTTACCTTAGGCGTACCTTTATGCTTTTTCAGCCACTTATTATAGATGATGGTGGACTGCTTGTCAGTGTTGGTTCCATTGAACCGGACCAACTGACCCTTATACCCACGCTTTTCCAGCAGTTCATACAGGAACTCCTGGGTGCGGCGGGACTCCGTGAAGATTAGCGCCTTTTTGGGTGCGCCAAGCTGCTCCAACTGGTCGAATCCCTTTTCCAGAGCGACGAAAAGATGCTCGGCCTTGCTGTTCTTCTTTATCTTGGCGGCCAGGTCACGGAAGACGACCAGATCGGCAATCTCTTTCTTGATGCCCTCAATGTCGGCAGGATGGAGTTCCTGCGCATCGTCCTCGGTCTCGACCTCCTCGTCGTCCAGCCACTCCTCATCAGCCTCGTAGTCATCGCCAATCTCTTCCAGGGCAAATGAACCCTGGTCCTGAATCAGTTTCTCAAGACGGGAGATAAGGCTACAAAAAGTGCCGTAGATGGCATAGGTGGAGGATGCGAGCAGTTTCCGGAGAATGAGCGTCATTAACTGGCGCTGACTGTTCGGAAGGGCATATAGTTTCGGCCTGGCAAGATAATCTGATACCAAGTCGTAGAGTTTCTGTTCGTTCTCAGTCGGGAAGAATTCCTCGAGGATAGCGATGCGCTTCGTGTATTTGACATACTCCAGCACCTGTCGGCGAAGTGTGCGCTTACAAATTGGCTGCAGGCGGCTTCGCAGCTCGGAATAGTCTTCCTCTTCAAGGTTATGGCTGAACTGGGTCTTGAAACTCTTCAGGTCTCCGAAAACATAATCGTCAATGATGGATACAAGGCCGTAGAGTTCCAGGATAGAGTTCTGGAGCGGCGTCGCTGTAAGCAGAATCTTCTTCCGGTCTGACAGAGCCACCTTGATTGCATTTGCCGTCTTGTTGGTAGGCTTGTAGACATTGCGGAGGCGGTGGGCCTCATCTATGATGGTCAGATCCCACTGTGTGTGGCGGACGTATGGTGACTTGGTCTTAGCGAACTGATAAGAGCAGATGACAATCTTGTCGGTGTCGAAAGGGTTGAGGTTCCCGGCCTCGATGGCGGCATTGAAACTCTTGGTCTCGAGAATAACAGACGGGAGGAAGAATTTCTCCAACAACTCACTCGACCACTGCTTACGGAGGTTGGCCGGACAGATGATGAGAAGACGGCGCTTGTGCTCCGCCCAATTCTGGGAGAGAATGATGCCGGCTTCAATGGTTTTTCCAAGGCCGACTTCATCGGCAAGGATGGCACCTTTTGACAACGGAGACTTGAAAGCAAATGATGCAGCCTCGACCTGGTGAGGGGTCAAGTCCACTTGGGCGTCCTGCAGCGATGCTGTAAGTTTATTTATGTCATTCGCCGGTAAACGCCTCGTCAAGAAATTCGCAAGGAATTTCGCTTGTGGGGCTGTGATTTGTGCCAATGTAATGTTCCCGTAATGTATTTTACAAATTTAACTTTTTTTATGCTTTTTAATATTTCTTAGAGAAAAAACTTGACCTCCAAGGGATCGAGTGGAATGCCTTGTCAAGCCATGTATGACGAAACAGCATGGGAAGGAATAAAGATTATTTCATACCATACAAATCAAGCTGTTGTCGGAGATGAAGGAATTACTTTTTTTGCTAGGATAGAGAATAATGGATAACTTAGGTAAAAAAAAGAACCCATGAATAAAACCGTATCATTTGAAGATATTCCGAAGGCTCTGGAACCCTATTGTGAGATTAACATGAATAGCACAAGGATGCTCGTGTATTCTGGTTCATTTGCGCTAAGATGCGGAAGAGCAACACTGGAACTTGAAGGGGAAATCAGTTACTCACTTTATGGAGGATTACAATTAGTATTTGAAGGAAAAGCAGGACGAATAGGGTTTGAATTCTTTATTTCAAAGAAAGCTTATTATATAAGAACATCGAATGGCTTGACTGGGAGATGCATCATCGGTAGCTTTACTTCCTCATCAAATGGAAACACCTATTGCCGAGGATTCATTCAACATCTATTTGCCTCACAGAAAAAGTGCTCGTGTTGGTACTGGTCATATTTAAATATGACTAAATTCCATGGGGAACTAGTAACACGCGTTTACGAGAACCACCGTACTACAAGTACTGACAGGTTATCCTTCCTTTGCATAGATGGGACGGTAATTATTGCGGAAAACACTGATAATCAAAATAATCCAAAAAGCAATAATCAGTACGTTATTACTCATCACTGCAAGCTAATACCTGCAAATGGGAAAAAAATTGATTTCAACTCGGCAAAGAAATACATTATCGCTTTTTCCCATTTCATCAGTTTTGTTGTTGGTAAATATCACAGCCCTATTCTTATCGAAGGTCTCAATAAAAAAGAGCAACACTATCCATATTATTATTCAGGATATGATACGAGTCGGTATAATGTAATCAGTTGGTTACCTTATCCAAAAGATATAGATATAGAATCACTTTGGCCCACATTTGAAGAAGTATGGAATGGAGATGATAAAGATAAAGCCGATGTTCTAAATACTGCCATTCATTGGTATTTGGAAGCAAACTCCAATAGCGGGAAGGTCGAGGGGGCCCTCATAATGGCAATGACAGGCGTAGACTTGATGTGCAACGTTATTCTGCCAAAGAATGAACAGGGAAAAATGCGATTGCAAAATCTGCTCAAAAGAATAAACTACAAGAAGAAATATGATCCGTCATTCATGAGAGATACCCGAAACCAACTGGTCCACTATGATGAAGACAATAGAAAGAAATATCAGACATTAACAAGAAAACAGAAACTCAATTGTCTGGAAAAAACACTGAATATTCTGGAACTAGCGATATTGTATTGGTTAGGATATACGATTCATTATGCAGATCGAACCCATGCTAATAAATGGCGTGGAGCTTCAACCAAAATGGTCCCATGGAGCAGGCACAAGTCCACAGGCGTGACAGGAAAGAATAACAAGCCAAAGAACAAATAACTGAACGCAAAGGCGGGTCTGAACGTCTCATCTTCGAGCCATCTTCGAATGCACTCCGAGTCTTCCGGCTATCATTTTTGCATCAGGTGTTGTTTCTATCAAAATTCTTTGTAAATTTGCATTGTCATAGTACATATGATATAAGGCACAATAAAAGGCATCTTATCCCAAGTGAGATGCCTTTTTTTTTCCCCAAGAAAGCGCGTAAGGCGGCGGCGCGATGATGGCTGCGACGATTTGTGAGCGGCAGGAAATACGCGGCCAAGCGGGAGTCCCGTCTCGTGACGGCGCAGGTTCTTCGACCGTTAGACGCCGCGTAGCGGCGGCTAAAAGGGAGAAGTTCGCCGTCAAGGGACGGACGCGCAGGACACGCCTGCCGCGAACCATGAGGAGCAGCCACGTCGCGCACCCGCCGAAGCGCTGAGATGCCGGGTCAAGCCCGGCATGACGGAGCGGCTCAAAACTATTTCTCCAAAAAGGGAGCGCCGAAGCGCTCCCCAAGCTGAAGGTCGGATAGAATAACCAGAGACCGGTCCGCTGCGTATCGTCAACGTCCCCTAACGCGACGATAGTGCGAACGGACCCGTTCTTGCTTGCCTTGGCGGAACCGTTTGTATGATTTCACCTTGACAAACTTCTGAATCCCATACACATAGTACAGGCGCAAGACTACTTGAAAAAACCTTTTCTTCATTAATTGAGAATTTACCTTGTAAAAGGTTTTCAGAGGATGGGCGAAGTACCCCTTCAGCTTATTGGACAGAAAAGGCATTCCAGTAGGGGCTGAAATGCCTTTATGTGTCAAGGTAAATCTCGCACGAGGCGATTCTCAATTAACAGTACAAATATACGGCATATTATTGAATCTGCAAACAAATTTGCTCCACCATCAACCTTGTTCCCTCCCCATTCGGATGCACCCCGTCATAGCAATATCTTGCATCCTTGAAGAGATCCACCAGATCGATGCACGGAAGCCCGCACTCCCCCGCCACCTCGCGGATGACGGGCCGGACGCCGTCCTCCAGCGTCTCGGGCGAAAGGCCGCCGAAAGTGCAGCCCATCACTCGGAACATCCTGATGGGCGCAATGAGGATGATGCGCGGTTGCGAGGGCAGCTCGCGGTACGACGCGACGATGCGCTCGTAGTCGCGGCGGAAAGCCGCGGCATCCCAGTTCCATGGCGTGGCGTCATTGGAACCCAGCATCAGTAGCACGATATTAGGATTCCACGCCCGGCTTTCGCCGTATGCTATCGTCTCTACATAGGGCAGGTCCGCATCGAAACGGACAGACGCGCCGTTGCAGCCGAAGTTCCGTACGGCATAGTCCGCGCCCAGCCTCTCCTGCAGCAGCGCAGGATAGCTCTGCCGCCAAGGATCCGGCAGCGAAAAGCCCCAAGTAAGGCTGTCCCCTATGCAGGCCACGCGTGTAATCATCGTTTTACAAAGATAGTCTTATTATTTGCTTTTTTGCAGGTTGTATTTTGATTGTTTTTCCCATCTTTGTAGAAAAGATATGTGCCAGGGGGATTCTGTGGGGTATTAGCCGGGAAGAGTCTTGGTCCGGTTAATTATC
>Ga0265298_10004667_pt1 | contig 17399 bp, 9 predicted proteins | sample AusTroGonzalo_MG_3_FD_193486 | JGI IMG/M metagenome (GOLD analysis project Ga0265298, IMG submission 193486) | Bovine rumen microbial communities from tropical cattle in Woodstock, Queensland, Australia - Gonzalo_01 | ecosystem: Host-associated > Mammals > Digestive system > Stomach > Rumen ... | reverse complement strand
CAAAAGGAATATGGAGATGATAACCCCATAGGAAGGGAAATAACCGTATGGCGTGATCATTATACTGTCGGTGCGGTTATTGAAGATTATGACCATTCCTTTCTGGAGTTTGACCTTATGAGAAAATGGAATCGAGAAAGTGTTTTCTATTACAATTGGCTGTTCTTTAAACTCCAAGAGGGCATAAGCGTACAGAATATGCTTGACCGATGTGAGACGGTTTTTGCTGATATGTTTGAAGAGTCAATGACATATGTAATGCGCGGCAAACGCATTGTCCCTCTAAAAGAGATCTATAAAAATCTGGAGGAGGCCGATGCGGAAACTTTCGTAAAATATGACGGCCTTGAACTGTTATCTAAGGCAAGTCTTCTGATATTGCTCTGTGCCATAGTCAATCACTTTATCTTCTTCCTGAATTATTTGAAGAGAAGGAGGCGTGAAATGTCTCTTCGCAAGGTTTGTGGAGCATCAACCGGCAGTATTGCAACACAAATGGTTTTTGAGAGCAGTATTCCGGTGATTGTCTCTCTGTTGATGGGGTTATGGGTTGTAATGGTGCTTAAGAAGCCATATATGCGCCTTGCTGATATAGAAATGACAGACTCATATTATATGAAGGGCAGTTTTTTCATTATATTGGCAGTGCTGTCAGCTTCCGTGATTCTGAGTCTGATAGAGGTTCTTGTAATTAACCATCGGACTGTTCAGACAAGCATCAGGCAAAACAATGATAAGGCATTCCGTAGATTAGGTGTAGGAATTCAGATTGCATCTGGTATGATACTCATGTTTGCTCTGGTTGTTATGTATCATCAGTTCAGTTTTATGGAGAATCTCAATTGGGGAACACAGAGAAAAAATACGGCTATTGTCTTTTTTCCTAAGGAGAGTATGTACACTAATGATGGCAGACCATACTGGGGAGATGTCTATCTGGATGAACTTGAAAACAAATATGGACTAAAAGAAAGGATATCTGCCATACCGTGTGTAACGGGTGTATTTATGAACTTTGCAGATATGTCAGTGTCTCATTTCGGGAATTCGGCCAGCGTTGGTCTGAAAGATGTTGATGACTCTCTTTTCCCTGATGTTTATGATTATATATATCCGGGTCTTATAGACCGCCTTGGTCTGACGGTACTGGAAGGGAATATTCCGCAAGAGGGACTCAGGGATGATGAAGTTGTAGTTACGGAGAACATTCTCAAGGCATTAGGCAAAAAGAGTCTGGAGGAGATGCCCGGATTATATATCGCTTTGAGCGATACAGCAAGAGCCAACAAACCTTTCAATGTGGTTGCTGTGGTAAAGAATATTCATCTGAATAATTTTGATGAAGTACCCTCATTTATATTGCTGTGCGGATTCAGGAATAAGTATCTTGTTCCCGAATTTTTATACGGAGCGAATCGTGCCGGCGGATCAATATGGGGAGAACTTTCAGTACAGTATCGGCCGGGTTCCAGAAAGGAACTGGAATCATCAATAAAAAAGATGATGGATGAACTGGGTATAGATTATAAGATAGAGTACCCTGCGGATAGTTTCTTCAAGCATCTGTCAAAAGACAGGAATCTGTCAAAGGTATTGTCCATACTGTGCCTGATAAGCATATTCATTGCCTTGTTCGGAGTGTTCTCGCAGATATCGCTTTCATGTATGGAGCGCAGGCGTGAGATTGCCATCCGCAAGACTCATGGGGCAAAAGCAGGGGAGATTCTGGCCATATTTGTCCGTGAATACGGAATCATATTCCTTGTGTCATCGGTCGTAGCAATGGCATTGGGTTATATGGTGATGCACCGCTGGATACAGCAGTTCTATTATCAGGCAGTCATAAGCTGGTGGATTTACCTCTCTGTATTTGTCTTTACCGCACTTGTTATTGTTGCAACGGTACTTAACCGCGTACTTATGACCGCCCGCGAGAATCCGGCCGATGTCATCAAGAGCGAGTGAGTGTCAAAAAATTAGACGTTTTTAGGGCAGAATCAACGATTTTGCCCTTTTTTCTTGGAGAATGGTGGTGGGAGGGGATAATTTTGGTGCAGTAATACTTCAGGTCCTTTATTATGTTCCTTCACTATCTCAAAATGGCTTTCCGTAGTCTGGGCAAGTACCGGATGCAGAATCTCATATCAATAGTAAGCCTTGCCGTTGCCCTGTTCTGTTTCAGCATCAACATGTATTTAAGCCGATTCATGATGCAGATGGATAACTGGCTGGATGACCGGGTTGTTTTTCTGACAAATGTAAAAGGCGACAGTTACGTAAGTTTTGATCTGGCAAAGGAGATAGCAGAACAAAGACCTGAAATAGATGCTTTGTTACGGTGTCATTCTTATCCTCGCTCCTGGAAGAAGGCCGACGATAAATCAAGCGTAGCAAATTCGGATTATTTTATCCATACTGATACTACCCTGCTTGATGTGCTGGGGCTTAAGTTGATAGCAGGTAACTGGAAATCCGTGTGCAACACCAATGCTGAGCATTGTGTGGCGCTGTCAGAATCTTTTGCCAAGAAACAATATGGCTCTGCCGATGCTGCAGTCGGTCAGGAGATTCTTATTAATGAGCTTGGGGGTGTTACAGTGCAGGCTGTGGTGCAAGACCTGCCGTTTGCCAATTCCATTATGAGTCTTGGATATGCGGCAGGATGGATATTCAGTAAAGATGACCAATTCATCAAGGGATATCTGGGGGAGGCCTTCGCAAAGCTGAAAGAGGGTATTGATCCTGAAACGTTCTGTAATACTCCATACTCAGTCTTGCTTGATGATAACAGGGCAATAACAGATGACACCTATTACGATAACGGTGATCTTAATTTAGGAAGCGGAATAACATTCTCCGACAAGTCACCATATAGGAATGATCTGGGTTTCTGGAGTTACACATTGGAATTATTGCTTGTTTCCTTGCCCGGTATCCTGATACTGATAGTGGCATTGTTCAACTATTTCCATCTGCTTGTAAACAGCATTCTGTCCAACAGGAGAGAATATGCGTTAAGACGCGTTCAGGGAGCACGTACTGCCGATATGTGGCAGATGGTAAGCACGCAGATAGTCGTTGTGACCATACTGACAGGTATCCTGAGTCTTATCATAGCCCGATATGTCACTCCTATGATCAGAGTATCTGATACACAAGGGCATAGCGCTACGGAGTTCTTTATGGATACAAATGTCATCATCCGCCATACATTGGAATACATAGTTATGCTGGTTGCCGCAGGTTTGCTTATAGCATGGATAGCCGTAACCAGAGTAAGGCGTGCGGATATAAGCGGTACTCTTAAACGCAGTTACAGAGGGCGAAACCTGATGCTGGGAGTACAGCTTACTGTAGCCCAGTTGATGATAACCATGCTGGTGGCCATGTTCCTTAAGATGAGGGCCAATCTTACAGAACCCTATTCATGGCTCAGCAAGGAGGATAAGACATGCATAATAACGGATAGGATATCAAACGACGACAGGAGTAAGATGGATACTGAAATATCATATCTTAAATCACTGCCGTATATCACCCACGCCGTATGTATGTATACTGAGCATATCGGAGGCAGCACAATAAATACGGAGTTCAACACCTCCGGTTATTCCGATGAAACTGATTGTTACAGGACATTTATCGATACTGAAACAATGGATATGCTCGGAGTCACTATCAGAAAGGGCCGTATGCCTGCAAGGTCAACTGAGATAATGGTTGATGACCTGTTCACTGAAAGATTCGGATTGGATATAGGTGATACCCTGAAAGTGATTGATTTTTTGAGAAACTACCCTGATGCCAATTTTGTCTATTCAGGTGATGAGACAGGCTGGATACCATTGGTTATAGTAGGTCATATAGACAACCTGCTTGATAAGGCAAAAATCACGACCGGGTATTATTCCTATATTCAAGCGTCAATATACTGTAACTGGAAAGTCCTGAGCGGATACGTGGTTTTAAGATGCAAGCCCGGTTATCAGAAAGAGGCAAGGGAGGCTATTGCCAAGTATCACAATACCGATTATGAGGAAGGCGATAATTACTATTCGATGTCACTCTATGATTACATGGACCAGAGCAACTCCATATGGAACAGCATAGGATTCATAGCATGGACAGTGGCAATAATAGCTTTCATCATAACCCTGCTGGGTATATATTCCGCAATATCGATTGACACCACCCGCCGCCGCAAGGAGATGGCAGTGCGCAAGATAAACGGCGCCAAGACGAGCCAGATAACCATGCAGTTTGCAAACTTGTATGTAAAGCTGTTCATCATATCATCAGTGATCTCAATTCCCGTAAGCGCCTTCTTAATAAAAGAGGCCATCTTGAACAACAGGCCGTTTGAGAAAGGTGCAGGTTATGCAATCCTGTTCTACCTGTTCATATTGCTGATAATGGTGGTGTTTGTTAGCCTGACGATAGGTTTCAAGATAGGCCGTATTTCCCGTGAGAATCCCGCCGATGTGATCAAGAGCGAGTGACAAAATACTGAAGTGTCAAAAATTTAGACGATTTTGGGGCGGAAAGTACGATTTTGATGTTTTTTCTTGGAGAATGGTGGCGGGAGGGGATAATTTTGGAGCAGAAATAAAAAACAATAGTCCTGATATGTTTATACATTACCTAAAAATCGCTATCCGCAACATCCGTAAATATGCGCTCCAGAATACAGTCAGTGTGATTGGCCTGGCCGCCGGTTTTGTTTGCCTTTCTCTCTCCTCTGTTTGGCTCTATTACGAGAACTCGTTTGACCGTTTCCATAAGGATGCGGACCGTATTTATACGTTCAACTCCACTAATGAAGGCGGACAGGATATCCTTAAGTCTGGAACGGCAAAAAATTATCTGAAAGGAATAACTGAGTCAATAGATCCGGAAAGCACAACATATTTCAGATTTGAAACCGACAATGAAGATTTTTTAGAGATACAGGTCGACTCCGCTTTCTGCGGTTTCTTTGGAATAGAGCTTGCGCAGGGAGACTGGTCATTCATCGGAAACAATGATCTTATTGCATTGTCTGGCAAATACGCCAGGAAGATGTTTCCGGATACAGATCCTATCGGACAGAAAATAGGCGGTCGAACCGTAGCCGCAGTGTTGAAGGATTTCAATAAACCTACAATATTGAAATACGACATCATGTCATACCGTAGTGTGGATGATGAAATTGATGTCAGTTCAACACCAATACATCTTATGTATGGCAGTATCAACAAGACGGCACGTTCAAACTGTTTTTGGAAATTCAGGGAAGGAGTTGATACTGATGCGGCTATGAAAATGCTCATGAACAGCACAAATGCTTATGTCAAGTTGAACCTGTCTATTTCCGAATATTCAAAATTGACAGATAAATTTGTTCCTATCAAGGATTTGCACCTGATGTATATAAAGGATGAATCATATGTCAGCTACAGAACCATGAGCCTTTTCTGTCTGGCAAGCATTCTGATTATGCTCTGTTCCCTTGTCAATATCCTGATATTCTTTATCAATACCATAAGGGGACGCGACCGTGAAGCCGCTCTTAGGATTGTTCACGGAGCTACGATGAGCGACCTCGTCCGGATGTTCTCACTTGAAATGACCATTCTTGTCTTTGTGGGACTGACAATAGGAATGATATTGGTATGGACCCTGAAAGATTCGTATATTGCATTAGCCGATATCAGCATGCCTGCGGGATTCCTTATTACAAGCAGTTTAGTGCTGATGCTGTCAGTGCTGGTCATTTCACTTCTGTCATGCATGCTGTGTGTATATCTGATAAGACACAAGACCATTCAGGATAACATGGTACATTCAAACAGCAAAGGTGTTTTCAGAAAGTTGAGTGTGGCACTGCAGTTGTTTACCGGTACATTGTTTGCTTTCATTACTTGTGTGATGCTTCATCAGTTCAATTATCTAAGGAATGAGAACTGGGGTGTTAGTGTAAATGACCAGGCTGTCATTACAATGACCCCATTGGGAGCCGTTTCAATAACGGATATCATTATGGGTAAGGTTAAAACTGACAGTGAAGAAGAACTGAGTGCTATTATAGACCATATGGACGCCATCCAAAAAGTTGATTTTCAGGAGAAATATGAAAATGAATACGGCATTTCGTCCAAATTAGAATCATTGCCTCAGGTTACCAGAGTTTTTCAAAGGGTTAAAGATATTTATTCATATGCTGAAACCGGACGATATAACATGTACCCCAATTACAGCATTAATGACATTGACAGTTGCGAGTACAGCGTCTTGGATATGCTTGACAAAGAGGATATTGAGATGTTTAACGTCACGGTGATAGATGGAGTAATCCCTACTGACCGCCCTCTTATGGACAATGAGATAGTGATTACTGAGAATCTGAGCAAGAAGCTGGGACTTGCGCCTGTATCGGAAGATCCGGTTATGACGGTTGAATGTGCTTCGTTGGATGAATTATCTTTATTTTCCGGTAATATCAATACTCAAAAGAATACTTTTCATGTAATCGCTGTGATAAAGGATTTCTATATGACATCATATGAAGTCGCACCTCCGTTCCTTATACTGTGTACTCCAAATAATCCCAAGCTCACATCAAGTCTGGTTACTGAACTTGCGGGAGGATTGATGGGAAAACCCGGAGCGGTCTATATGGTACGATATGAACATGGTTTCAAGAAGGAATTTGTGAAGAAAGTATCTGAGTTACTTGATGATGTTGACTGCTCGTATGAGATTACCTTTACAGAGGATCAGTTCTTTAAGGGGCTGGAGAAGGAGAAACATCTTAAGAACCTGATTTTTGGAATGGGATTGATCAGCATCGTGATATCGATATTCGGTGTCTGGTCAATGATAAGTCTGGCTTGCCTGGAGCGCCGCCGTGAGATTGCCGTACGTAAGGTTCACGGTGCCAAGATCAAGGATATACTGTCAATATTCGGTAAAGAATACGGTGCAGTGGTAGTAATCTCGATGGGTGTGGCCTTTATCACAGGTTATCTGATCATGCACCAGTGGATACAGAAGTTTGTACGTCAGGCCACTATCAGCTGGTGGATTTATGCAGGTATATTCGCTGCAACGGTTTTGGTTATCGGCCTTACCGTTATCCACAAGGTCCTCAAGACCGCCAGTGAGAATCCGTCAGAAGTAATCAAAAGCGAGTAATTAAATACGAGTAATAACATTTAAAACAAATAGTCATGATTGAAGTTAACAATTTGCAGAAGATCTTCCGTACAGAGGAAGTTGAGACCTGGGCTCTTAACGATGTATCGTTCAATGTTGCCGACGGTGAGTTTGTGGCCATTATGGGTCCTTCAGGTTGCGGTAAGTCAACCTTGCTGAATATCCTTGGTTTGCTGGACAACCCCACCAAGGGCAGTTACAAACTGCAGGGGGTTGAGGTGGCTGATCTTGATGAGAACCGTCGCACAGACTTGCGTAAGGGTGTTATCGGATTCGTGTTCCAGAGCTTTAACCTGATTGATGAGCTTAACTTACGTGAGAACATTGAGTTGCCGCTGCTTTACATGGGCGTACCCGCCAAGGAGCGTCGCCGCCGTGCCGAGGAGGTCATGGAGCGCATGAACATATCTCACCGCGAGAAGCATTTCCCCAACCAGCTCAGTGGCGGTCAGCAGCAGCGTGTGGCAATAGCCCGTGCCGTCATTGCAGGCCCCAAGCTGATCCTGGCCGATGAGCCCACTGGTAACCTGGATTCAGTGAACGGTCAGGAGGTGATGAATCTCTTGAAGGAGCTCAACCAGCAGGGTACAACTATCGTAATGGTAACACACAGCCGTCACGATGCATCATACGCCAACCGCATAATCAACCTGTTTGACGGAAGTATCGTCAAGGAACTCCCTCTGTAATGCTCATTCATTACTTAAAGACCGCCTGGCGGAATATCCGCAGCAACTGGGTATATAGTCTGCTCAGCATTTGCTGCCTTGCCATAGGAACAGCCATGTTCTCAGCTCTGTTCTACGGAGTCAACTATGATGATTTCTTTGAGGACAGGCTGCCCTTACGCAAGCGCAGTGCGCTGGTTTATATGGATATGCCAGGCAATTCGCAGTACACCACCGTACCGCATTATACCTATCGGCCGTCATTGTCATTCAAGTGTATCCAATATCTGGATATGCCGGAGATTGAATGTATCTCAGTGTATGGCGGTATAACCCAGTCCGTGACGTTTCAGGATTCAGAAAAGGTTTACGGCAAGGGTAAGATAGAAGGCAAAATGGTATATGGCGATTTCTTCAGGTATTGGAACCTTACGCTTCTATATGGTGACAGGGTGCCGCAGAACGCCAATGAGGTAGTGGTCACGGAGTCACTGCTTAAGCGTATGGGTTACGACGGAGACATAAGCCAGTGTCTGGTTACGGATGAATCATATGATTATCGTGATTATCAGATAGTGAATGTGGTTCGAGATGACAAGTGGAGCCGCAGTCTTGGTGCCGATGTCTTTTATTCTGCACGGGATTTCATGTCAGCAATGATTCCTCTTTACAATATCGATGTGGTACTTAAGGAGGGAGCGGGCATTGATGAGGTTAACCGGAAACTCAGCACAGTCTTCATGACTGATGAAATGGGAAAGAGCGTTGTTCCTCAGCTGGCAACTGATTATAAGAATCCCGATGATACCGCCACAAAGATATGGGTCAGTCTTTTGAGTATGATAGTGTTGCTTGTGGGTGTCACAAACTTCCTGAAGCATACCGTTATGCTCCTTAAGCAGCGTAACAGATCCAATATTATACGCTATAGTTTGGGTGCGGGCCAAATGAGTCTGACAAATATGCTTGTGGCCGAAGTACTGATAATCCTGATCTGCTCTCTTGCTGCATCACTTTATATTTCATTCCATATTAGCACATGGCTTAACCAGACAGTCTATATGGGAGACCGATATTTCCATCCGGCAGACCTGTTCGGGCTTGATGCTGTGGCTGTTCTCTTGGTGGGAGTGGTTTGCTTTGCAGTGTGCCGTCTGGCTGTTGACAGGCAGAATATGGTTCTCAAGAACAGGATTCTGATGGCACAGCGTGAAAAGAAGGCCTTGAAATATATAGTCATCGGGATTGAAACAAGCGTAGCCGTATTTGCAATGGCTTCTGTAATGCATCTTTCATTTGCTTCGCCTAAACCGTATAACCCTCTGTCAAAATCTGAAAGCCGCCGAACCTTTTTTGTGGAAACTGCGGAGGGTTACTCCTCTTCGGGAGTCCAACTGGACTTTTATAACAGGGTAAGCGCTTTGCCTGAGGTTGAGGATATGGTGTCTTCTGCACATGAATGGGACGGTACAGATGGCTTTTGTAACATCTATTATTACGACAAGGCTGATAATATGCTTTTCAAGGCCGCCGACATACGTTATTTTGAGTTCTTCAGGATTCCTGTTGAGTGGTTTGGCGATGTTCATCCGTCTAAAGGATACCTTATAAGCAGGAATTCATATAACAAACTGATAAAAGACGGTGTTGACATAAGCTCAGTCGGAGTAAAATACAATGACCGCGATACACTCAACCATATTGTGGGCATATTTGATGAACTCATGTGCAATGACCTTTCATCATATTCTGTGGTCAATATGGGTTTCAGGTATGAAACCGAGCCTTACCGTTCTCAAACTTCTTTGTAAGGTTTCATGAAGGTATATCGCCCACACAGGCCGAATCGCTTCTGCGTAATACCTGGAGTAATGTTAATCCGGCATCAATTGAGGATATAAAGATCAGACCTGTTCCCAAATATACCGATGATGAATCCAGACTTACGGTATTGGGCTTCAAAGTGGGAGGTCTGGTATGTATTCTGCTGGTGATACTGAGCGTGTCATCATCAATATCGGCCGAAACCCACATGCGTCGCAAGGAGGTGGCGTTGCGCAAGATCAATGGGGCAAAGGCCAGGAATATAATGGAACTTTTCATTAAACCGTACGGGATAATCCTGGTTATTGCGTGTCTGATAGGTAATCTGGCTTCAGTTGCCCTGCTTATATCAGGTCATGTTTTGCTGGTAGCGGTTGTGACGCTGCTGGTTATGGCGCTGATTATTACGCTCACGGTATTCAGCAAGATACGCGCCATCATGCATACTAATCCGGCCGATGTTATCAAGAGCGAATAATAAACAATAGTCATAATTGAAATTATGTTCCGTCATTACCTCAAAATAGCGATACGTAGTCTCACTAAGAGATGGGGCTTCAACCTGACTGCATTGGTGGCACTCATCATGGGTACTGTCCTGTTTGCCATGCTGTTTTATGCAACTGAGCATGAGCGATTCTTCAAGACCGGGAGTACAGCCAGGGAACGCAGTTGTTACCCTCTGTATGTTGACAGGGGAGAATTTGATGACGGCGAGGTGGCAAGAGTTGATTCCCTGTTAGTGCGTGGATCTGTCTGGACAGAGAACATTGAAAGATATGAAGACCCTGATATAGAAACGATTGTAAGTACCAGCGGTACATTATTTTATGTAGCAGGATCAAGGGATGCCAGACTCTTCCTGACCTATGCCTCAGGAAAAGTAACTGAAATCCGGGAAAAAGCGCTGAACGTGTCACCGTCATTCTTTGAATACAAGGGAATGAGTATGCTGTATGGCGACAGACTTCCTGAGCATGAAAATGAAATTGTGGTTACCGAGGCCTTCATAAGGAATCATTCACTTGATGATTTTACTGACGTAACATTGTCAATAGTCCCCACGGACAGTCTGGAATACAACTCGATTCTTTTTTCAAGCCAAAGGTTCGGAACAGATCCGCTATATATAGTAAATGTCATAAAGGATGACAAATGGAGCCGTAGCCAAGATGCTGATGTCTATTTCAACAAGAATTATTACGATGAAATAATTGTTGTCTTAAAGAAGGGTTCCGATATTGACGCTGTAAACTCCAGACTGGCCATGAACAAATGGGAGACGCATGAACTCCAGTTCTATTACGGCCGTCCCTATACCAAACATTTTTACACGCCGTATCTTAGAAAAGTGAATCAAACGGATGCCAAGACCAAAATCTGGCGATTGTTGCTGTCGGTCATCCTGCTGTTTACTGGAGTTGTCTGCTTCCTTGTCAGTCTTGTGGACAGGTTTATTAACCAGAGACAGAGCAACAGGATCCGGTTGAGTCTGGGTGCGGGAAAGACTGGACTCTTTATGGGACAGATGATGCAGGTCCTGGTCATGATGACCGTTGTGCTTGCCGTATCGGCTGTAGTGACAGTCTATCTTGTGGCATTTGTAAACCATGCCGGATTGTATCCTCACTCATATAGTAGTTCTGTCGGCAGACTCTACTTCCACCTGCCAGATATCCTGCTGCTTGAAGTCTGGGTTATCCTGGCCGTATTTATAGCCGGCTGTCTGATCCTTGCCGTGACAGTCTTGCTATATAAGCCGGCAACATCGGTAAAGACAGGTCTTACGCACAGGGAGAGGCATATTCTGCGCAACATACTTATTGGCCTGGAGGTTTCATTGTCAGTCTGCGCCTGTTTCTGTCTTACCGGTTATATTTCCGGTAGGGATAGGCTTTACAATCCATTACCCGCCGGCAAGCTTAAGAGGATATTTATCGTAAATCTGTCAAATTCAAGATATGACGCTACCAGGGGACTGATGATGGACCGGATCAAAAGGCTTCCCTTTATTGAGGATGCTGTTGCCACGGGTTCACCTCAGATTACTTCACATGACGAAATCGGTGTAATTGCAATAAGTCTTAACACGGCTGGTTATGAGGGTAACAATTTCCAGTATGTCATTTTCAGTGACTCCACCTATTTCAGGTTCTTCAATATCCCTGTAACCTATCATAATGCTGTTGGCGGTGAGAAAAAGGTTTATCTGTCACAGAACCTTTTTGACCGTATCGGAGAAACCGGTCATGAGCTATATCCGTTTTATCAGCTTTATGAGAATGATCTTATGAATCTGATGATGCAGGGGAAAATGCCGGAATCTGAGAAAGTGGAGGATTATTATGCGCTGTTTGAAAAGTATACCGTTGCCGGCGTGTTCCAGAACAAATTCGGTGATGTCAGTACCCCGCATGACTACAATGACGCTTATGTCCTGCTGTCCGATGACAGATATCCCTGTAAGTACCTTTATATAAGATTAAAGCCGGGCACGGATGTGGCTAAGGCAAGACGGGAAATAGAGGATATTTGTATGGATTATGTTGACTTGTCGGTTCCGGAACTGGTTACGCAGATAGGTGACCGATGGCTTGATTCAAGCGGTAATACACGCATCTATATGCTGCTTGCCATTATGGCTTTTATTGCCGGAGTGTTCATGGTGGTGCTGAGTATCACATCGGCCATATCGACCGATACAGGCCGCCGCCGCAAAGAGGTGGCATTACGAAAGATACATGGGGCAAGGGCGTCGGATATAGCCAGGCTGTTCATACTTCCGTATATCGTAATTACTGTAATTGCATTTGCCGTAGGTTGGATTTTCGCTGAATCAATAAGCGATTTAGTGAGTTCAGTCTTATGGATAAGGATTCTGCCCTGGCATGGCCTGGTAGTTTTTGTCTTCATAGTGCTGGTAATAGCCCTGTCTACATTCTGGAAAGTACGAAGGATAATGCGCACCAATCCGGCCGAAGTAATAAAGAATGAATAACACAAAGGGGTCTGACCCCTTTGTGTGCTTTTGGAAAAAGTGTAAATTCGCGGTATTATGACGGATGCAAAGATTCTTGTGATTGATGATAACACCGCTGTGCTGAGCACGCTTAAGATTGTTCTAAAGAGTGTGTTCAAGACCGTGGTGGCAGTGAGTGATCCTCAGCTTATCCCGGCTCTGATAAGTGCGGGCGATGTGGATGCGGTGCTGTTGGACATGAACTTCGGGTCCGATAAGCTGGACGGACAGGACGGGCTGTTCTGGCTGGACCGTATCATGAACCGCAGCGGGTTGGAGAACCCTCCGGCTGTGGTTATGATCACTGCATTCGGTGATGTGGGCCTGGCCGTCACTTCGCTCAAGAAGGGGGCACTTGATTTCATCCAGAAACCCTGGGACAATAATGACCTGATCAGGAAACTGCATGAGGCCATAGCCAAGCGCGATGCGCTTTATGCCGAGAAGCAAAGAAACCCCGCTGCCGAGGAAACTGTAGAGGAAGAGGCTCCAAGTTCACTGGATGAGATGGAGAAACTCACTATCATGCGTGTGCTGGAATCCAGCGGACGCAACCTGACCACTACTGCCGAGAAACTTGGCATAAGCCGTCAGACACTTTACAACAAGATGAAACATCATGGCATCATATAGCCGGCATTACACACTGCATGTGACGGCATCGGTCGTAATGACTATGGTCTTTCCGGCTGTTGCCGTTTGGCTTTTTGGGGCAGGCTATGCTCCGTTTGCCGTACTGTCTGTCATACTGGCTCTGGTGGCTGTGTTCAGGCTCATCAAACTGCTGCGTTATCCCATCTCCCAGACAGAGATGATGGCCCGTGCCATCAAGAACAATGACCTGATGCTGCATATCCCTGAGACCGATGATGTGCTGCTGCGTCAGGCATCGGCCGATATGAACCGCATACTGTTGTCATACCGCCGCGACCAGAATGAATTGGAGACCCGCAAGAACTATTATGACCGTATTCTGCGTGTGATGACTCATGAACTGCGTAATACGGTCACTCCAATTGTATCTCTTACAGATTTCATGATTGAGAACCCCGATGCCCAGAGTGAGGAGGACCGCCGTGAAGCCATAAACATCATAAACAGCCAAGCCCACAACGTGTGCAGTTTCCTGGAGTCATACCGCCAGCTTACTGTGCTGGCACAGCCGTCAATGACTGATATCCCGGTATCTCGCATATTCAGCAACCTGCAGACTCTGCTCAAGGCCGAGCCCGGTGCTGACCGCGTACGTTTTGAGACGGCAGGCGATGTAGTGATTCATGCTGACTCCAGCCTTATTCCTCTTGCGCTGATAAATATTATCCGCAATGCAATCCAGGCAACCGATGGTGTAGAGGACGGCCGCATTACCGTGATGGCATCGGCCCCCGGAGGAAAGCCCTGCATAACCGTAACCAATAACGGTCCCGAGATTCCGGAGAGCCAGATTGAGCAGATATTCATGCCATTCTATTCCACCAAGAAGAGAGGCAGCGGCAGCGGTATAGGCCTTGCCCTCTCGCGCCAGATCATGCAGCTGCATGAGGGTACGCTTACCTGCTCGTCACACTATCCCTATACCGTTTTCACTCTGCAGTTCAGTTGAGCACCACCTCATCGGCATCGGCTATACGGTCATAGCCGGTTATTATGATTTCATCACCAGGGTTGAGACCTTCAAGTATCTCAAAGTGGCGTGGGTTCTGACGGCCTATGCTTACCGGTACGCGGACGGCGTGGGTGTGTGACTTGTCAACCTTGAAGACCCAGCTTCCGTGAGTGTAGTTGTAGAAATTGCCTTTGGAAACTATTATGGACTGTGCCTGACCGCCCATCTCTATGCGTGCCTGATAGGTCTTACCTATGCGGGCGTTGTCAGGCATGGAGTCAGTGAATACCAAGAATACATCGAATGATCCGCCCTTGATCTCGGGTACGGTGTTGCTGATGGTCATGGGGTATGTCTTCTTCTCATACGTGATGGTGGCGGGCTGTCCTACGGTTATCTTGTCAATGTAGAACTCGTTTATGCTCAGGCGCATGCGGAACTGGTCCATGCGTTTGATATCAGCGATAGCGGTGCCGGCACTTATGCGCTGGCTGGGCTCAAGAGCCAGGCCACTAAGCTGGCCATCGGCAGGAGCAGTAACGATAAGGTCATTCAGGCGCTCCTCAGTCTTGACAAGCTGTCGTTGTGCCTCTGCAAGTTCATCCTGAAGTGCCTCCTGGCGAATGGCGTTGAGTATGGAGTCCTGACGGCGGCTTTCCAGCTGCAGGCGAACGGTCTCCATCTTGTAGTTGTACTCTTCATCGGCCACATCAAGCTGCGCACGGCTGCGAATACCCATGCGGTACTCCTCCAGTGCCAGATTATGTTCCTTCTCCAGGCGCTTGAGCTCATACTTGGTCTGCAGTATGCTCTGTGCCAGGGAGAGACGGCGCTGGTCCATCTCAATCATGCTGGTGCGATATGAGCGGTTCTGCTTGCGCCATTTGTCACGCTCGCTCTCTATGGTACGCATCAGGTCCGGGTCACTCAGTATCATGAGTGTATCGCCTTTGTGTACCAGAGCTCCGTCCTGTACCAGAAGCCTGTCTACGAATCCGCCTTCACGGGTATAGACCTTGATGGTCTGGATGGGCTGAAGGGTACCGTCAGCATTCACATACTCCGAGAACTCGCCGTTTATGACGGTTGCAGTCTGAACGCTGTCAGAGTTTATCCTGATGATCTTTGGACCGGTAGAGACTTTGATGAGCATGACAATCAGACCTATGCCTAACAGGCCTGCTACTATGTGTATGCGGTATTTTATATACCACTTCTTGGGAGGTAATTTAACGTCCATATTCTACTTGTTGTTCTATAAGTTCATTATTCATAAAATCATATGCAGTAAGGCTGCGAACGGCGTAGTAAAGCTGCCAGTAACGGCTCAGGGCCGATACGTATCCTCTGTACGCCGAGTCCTTTGAAGTGATGGCGGAATTCAAGTCCAGTATGGTGGAGTTGCCGCTCACATAGAGGTGGCGTGCCACTTCATAACGGTGCTGTGCGGTCTGCATAGTACGTCTGGCTATCTCTACCTGTTTCTCCTGAAGGTTGAACTGAGCCACGGTACGGGTAACCGTCTTCTCAAATGAGACCTCATTCTGCTCATTGCGCATCCTGGTAAGCTCCAGGTTGTTCTGTGCTATCTTTACTCTTCCGCGAGCACGTCCCCAGTCCAGAATTGGGATACTTATTGATACGCTCACGGACTGCTCATCGTTCAGGTTACGGAAACTCTCCGGCAGTTCATCGGCGGTCTGAGCCAGTCCCAGACGCAGGTAGATAGATGCCTTGAATCCGGCCTGTGACTTGTAGTATGCAAGATTACTCTCGCTGTTGAGCCTGTTCAACTCCATACTTTCCATATCAGGACTGTTCTGCCTTGCCAGTTCCATGGCCTGCTCAAGAGGTACGCTGAAGTGGGGTATGCTGTCATCGGCAATAACTTCGATATGGGTATCGGATGAGAGATTAAGGAAGTTGCGCAGCTGGTCAACGGCATCATCGAAAGACATCTGGGTATTTATGATGTTGGTCTCCTGATTCAGTTTATTGAGTTCCAGTTGCAGCAGTTCGTTCTCTGTTATGGTACCTATGTTGTACCTGCCAAGGCCGTAGGTATATAAGGTGTCTGTTGCAGCCATGTTGAGTTTGGCTATCTCCAATTCTGTCTGGGCCGATACCAGTCCGAAGAATACCATTGTGGCCTGCGATGCCACCAGCTCCATGGTCTCGGCATATTGCTTGCGGGCCCTGCGGTACTCTATGGGCTGCGTTTTGCGGTTCCATTTGAATGAGTTGTATCCGTTCAGGCTCTGGGAGAAACTTATTTGCAGAGGCTGGGAGTAATAGGTGTGGCTGGGGTTATCACCCAGAAGGTCCAGACGGCTCAGATTGCTGGACAGGGAGATGGTTCCGCCCGTGAACCATACGTTCTGTGTAAGGTCAAGCGACAGGTTGTTGCGCATGCTGTTGCTTCTGGCATATTGCTCAGTGCCGTCCGGCAGTGTTACGTAGTTGGTGCTGCGGTTAAGCGAGGGAGATGATGAGAGCGAGAGGGTAGGAAGCATCTCGGCTTTGTAACTGCGGTAACTCAGCCAGGCTGACTCAAAAGTGTTGCGTGCCTGAACTGCCTGCGGTGATGACTCCTGTGCCATACGGATAACATCTCTCATAGTGAGTCGAACGGTATCGCTACCGGCATGGCCGGCAGCTGATACGTTCAGCAAAACAAGGAGGAGCGATATTTTGATTAGCTGTCTCATACTTTTTTGTTTTGATTGACAGCTCAAAAGTACCGCCCCCGTAGCCCCCTGGCAAACTATAGAATCGAAATCGTCTTTTTAGCCTTAAAATCGTCTAATTTTTGGACACTCATTCGCTCTTGATTACCTCCGATGGGTTGGTGCGCATAATCCTGCGCAGTTTCCAGACAGTGGATAAGGTGATTACAAGAGCTGTGATAAGCAGAACCAACGGTATGCGCCAGGTCAGGAGAGGAGTATTCTGCAGTCCCGGCAGCATCTTGGTGCAGGGATATCCTATGCAGAACGCAATAATCAGCACCCAGACGTAAGGACGAATGAACATACGTGCTATATCACCGGCTTTTGCCCCGTGTATCTTGCGCAGGGCCACCTCCTTG
>Ga0265298_10004666_pt1 | contig 17399 bp, 9 predicted proteins | sample AusTroGonzalo_MG_3_FD_193486 | JGI IMG/M metagenome (GOLD analysis project Ga0265298, IMG submission 193486) | Bovine rumen microbial communities from tropical cattle in Woodstock, Queensland, Australia - Gonzalo_01 | ecosystem: Host-associated > Mammals > Digestive system > Stomach > Rumen ... | reverse complement strand
GGACGAAGGCAGGGCGGCTACCGCTCCTGCCGGCAACGAGCACTCCGCGTCGAACCCTCAAAGTTCGAACGCGGAGATCGCTCGTAACCGCCGGGCGCGCGCCCGGCGGTGGTGCCCAACGCCGCCCTGCCCCCGTCTCATCGTGCCTCCCATCCTCAATTAGACCCCAAAATGAGGATAGAGGCAAATCTGTTGGTAGAATAGTTCCGTTTCTAAGATTAATTTCGTATCCTTGTGTTCAGAGTGAGGCCTAACGAAAACTTAAAAACTTTATGATGGAACCTATCAACAATCCTGTCTGCTCCCAGGCCTCCTGGGAGACCCGCATCCAACAAATCTTGGCCGAACAGCGTTCTTTGGCTTACGAGGCCTTGGACGATTTACTGTATGATGCCTTTTTAGAAATCGGGACGCTCCTCGCAAAGACGAGCGACACCGAAGGCCCGATCAGAGCTACCGGCGGTCTGTCGTCCCATGCCCTTCTGCGGATCCGTGAACATGCCGCCTCCAGCGACCTGTCAGATTGGCTTGCCGGTGGCGCAGACGGAGACAAGTCGTTGTATATAAAAGACTTCCTTAATCTTAGCAAACTGCAGGTAGAAGAGTTGAGAGCCCGCTATCCACGCGCTTATTCAAAATGGACAGACGCGGATGACGAGGCGTTGCTTTCCAGTTACCGACAGGCAGCGCAACCAGGGCAGCAAATCCCCTGGAGCCGAATGGCTGAGCAGCTCGGGCGGAATTCCAACGCGCTCAAGATACGCTTGGGCTATCTCGGTGTCGATCTTGGGCCCGAGGCGGTGCAGCCTCGCTGGACAGGAGGGTCGGCGCGATGAATACAGAATCATCCTGCGAGGCTGCTTTTGCACGAAGCGGCCCCTACTGGCATCTCTACACAAATGGTGAAAAGATGGAAGTCATTTTCACCGGTCCATCGGATTTCCTGTTCGGCATCACGCTGTTGGGGATCTGCGCAGCAGCGTTTCCCCGATGCCGGATTCTGACCTTCGCACTGATGAGCAATCACCTGCATCTGGTTCTGGTTGGATCGGAACAGGATGTATGGGCGTTCTTCGCCCTGTTCAAGGAGCGGCTGACGCGGTACCTTAGCGGTCAGAAACGGTTTTGCCGGATGCAGAACCTCGAGGCCGGGTTGTTCCGCATCCCAGATTTACGAGCCTTGCGCAATGAGATAATCTATGTCAATCGCAATGGGTATGTGGTCACGCCGGACTGCACGCCATTCTCCTATTGGTGGTGTGCCGGTATGTATTTCTTTAATCCCATGGGGTGGATGCTTCCGTCGCGCACTTTCGCTTCCCTTACGCTTCGCGAGCGGCGGTGCATGTGCCATTGCCGGGATGCAGATTTTCCACCACATTATATGGTCCTGACCAACTTTATCCCCGGTCCGGGAAGGGCGCCAGAGCCGATGCTGCTCCCGACCAGTTTCTGTTCGATTCGCGAAGCGGAAGACTATTTCCGAGATGCACACCAGTACTTTCGCCGGCTGGGGCGGGACCAGGAGGCCTTCTCGGAGGTGGCCCGACGGCTCGGCGAGCGGATTTACCTGACGGACGAGGAGTTATTCGGCGCTGTATGCGCACTCTGCGCCAAGGAGTTTGAAAACCCGAACCCGACGCTGCTTTCTGCCGGGCAGAAACAGGAGGTCGCCAGGCGGATGCATTTCGATTATAACGCTTCCAATAAGCAAATTCAGCGAATGCTGAAACTGACGGCTTCCGCAGTCGAAACGCTTTTTCCGACCCCGGTCTGTACGTTCGGGTAATTCGGGCGGTGTTGGGCACCACCGCCGGGCGCGCGCCCGGCGGTTACGAGCGATCTCCGCGTTCGAACTTTGAGGGTTCGACGCGGAGTGCTCGTTGCCGGCAGGAGCGGTAGCCGCCCTGCCTTCGTCCTCAAAACAAGGCTCCAACGAGGACGGCGGGCGGAAAAACCGGGTTCTGTCCTCAAAACAGGGCGCTGGTGAGGATGGCGGGCGAAAAAAGTGCTGCCATCCTCAAAACAGGCCGCTGGTGAGGATGGGAGGCGGAAAAACGAGCCGCTGTCCTCAAAATGGGGCAGATCCGAGGACGGGGGCCAGCAGGGGCAGGGCCAGCGGGGACGGCGGCGAGGAGGTTAGACCCGGCCGGGATAGGCCTCGAGGGCTTTTTGGAGGACAATCAAGGCCTGGGCGAGGTCTTCTTTGCAGAGGACGTAGGCGATGCGGACTTCCTGGCGGCCTTCGCCGGGCTCGGTGTAGAAGCCGGCGCCGGGCGCCATCATCACCGTGGCGCCTTCGTACTGGAAGTCACGCAGGCACCAGATGCAGAACTTCTCGGCATCGTCGACAGGCAGCTTCGCCATCGTATAGAACGCGCCCATCGGGATGGGCGAATACACGCCGGGGATCTTGTTCAGCCCGTCGATCAAGAAGTTACGGCGCTCGAGATATTCTTCGTAAACATTGTGCAGATACTCCTTCTGCACCCCCAGCGATGCTTCGGCCACGACCTGGCCCAGCAGCGGCGGGGACAGGCGCGCCTGGCAGAACTTCATCACCGCGTCGCGCACCGCCTTGTTCTTCGTGCAGAGGCAGCCGATGCGGATGCCGCACTCCGAATAGCGCTTGGACACGGAATCAAACAGGACCACGTTCTCCTCGATTCCCTCCATATGGAAGGCGGAGATATAAGGCATGCCCGTATAGATGAACTCGCGGTACACCTCGTCGCTGAACAGGAAGAGATGGTGCTTCTTGACGATGTCGCGCAGGCGCTGCATCTCCTTGCGGGTATAGAGGTAGCCCGTCGGGTTGTTGGGGTTGCAGATAAGGATGGCCTTGGTGCGGGGCGTAATCTGCTCCTCGAACGCCTCCACGGAGGGCAGGCGGAAGCCGTCCTCGATGTTCGTCTTGACGCTCTTGATCACCGCGCCCACGGAAATGGCGAAGGCCATGTAGTTGGCGTAGAACGGGTCCGTAACGATCACTTCATCACCCGGCCCCAGGCATGCCAGGAACGCGAACAGCACCGCCTCGGAGCCGCCGGTCGTGACGATGATCTCCTCCGGAGAAAGGTAGATTCCGTACTCGGCATAGTACTGCACCATCTTGGTGCGCAGCGACAGGTAGCCGTCGGAAGGGCTGTACTCCAGGATGCTGCGGTCCACGGCCTTGAGGGCGTCGAGTCCGCACTGCGGGGTCTTGATGTCCGGCTGGCCGATATTGAGGTGATAGACATGAATGCCGTTGCGCTTCGCGGCGTCGGCGTACGGAGCCAGCTTCCGGATCGGGGAAGACGGCATGTTCTGCGCGCGTTGGGATATTTCCATATCGCAAATATATAAAAAACTCCCGTATTGCGTACGGGAGTTTTTGGAGATTCGCCGGTCAAGCCGGCGAATGACGTTTATTTCGCGAGGGCGGCGGTGATTTCCTCGGCCGCGAGGGCGATGGTGACGAGCTGGACCACGTTGCGCGTGCAGCACTCGTTCTCACCCCAGTGGAAAGGATAGTCGTCCTTGTTCTCCATGTAGTCCGGGGCCATCAGCAGCAGACCCGGCGCGAGGCCGCCCGGAATGACGGTGTAGTCCGCCCGGTTGTTGCCGTAGGCCACCTTCTTGGTCTTGGCGCCCACCGCCGTGATGAAGGACACGTTGCTGTACGGGTGGCAGCCATAGAGATAGTTCAGGCCGGAGAGCACCAGTTCGGGATCGATGGCGTCCGGGAAGAGGCGCCAGACGTTGTAGCAGTTCAGGGCCCAGCCCAGGATCTGCTCGTTGCCGCCCCAGCTGCGTCCGGAGATGGGCACGCCGTAGGGAGAGCTCTCCCCCTGGGCCTTCAGGCTCTCGACATAAGCCGGCAGCGCAGCGCGCACCTGGGCCTGGAAGGAAGCGTCCATATCCTTATAGATGGTCAGGGCCGTGGCCAGATTGACGCCACCGCCACCCATCATGCCCCAGCCGCCGGTGCCGCCGATGAGCGGTCCCTGCGGGACCTCGACGCCGCGGGCCACGCCCTGGCGGCCGGCGCCGGTCCAGGCACGGTTGCGGGCCGGAAGCTCGACCGGCTTCAGCTGCGCGAGCACCAGGGGTTCGAAGAAGTCACGATACTTCTTCTCCCCCGTCGTGCGCCACAGCTGGATGGCCGCCGCAATGCGGCCGTCGCCACCGCCGAAGCCACCGAAGCCCATACCCGCCGCATTGCGGGCGGGATCGGCCGCCTCGAAGTTCTCCTCCCAGAGCTTCAGCGCGTTGCGCAGCGAGCGCTCGGCGAGCTCGGGGTTGTACGGCTTCAGCACGCGGGCCGCGGCCGCGAGGGCCGCGATGGTGGACATCTGCCCGGCAGGGTTGGCGCCGTTCGTGGTGAAGGCGAAACGGTCGTCGCGCGTGCCGGTGAACAGCCCGCGCTGCTCGTACGGCGCCAGCGAGGCGTCATAGACGAAATTGTCCGTGATCGTGGAGGCGTCGCCGAGGTGATGATACTGGTGCATCGTGCCCTGAACGATACCCTGGGCCACGAAGCCGATGTTCTCCACCTGCGCATTGATGTTCAGCACACCGTGCTCGCACTGCTGAATCACGTCGGGCACACCGTCCGGACGGTGGATATCCACGAACTGCGTCTTCTGGTCGATGAAGGTCTGGTCACGCTCCGGGCGGAATTCCTCCCAGAGGGTGGCGAACTGCTGCGTCAGGCCGATCACGGTGCCGGACTGGATGTCGAAGTCACCCGCGTCGTACCAGGCGCCGACCGCCAGGTTGGGAATATGCTCGTAAGCCTTGTATTTCGTATTGGTCTCGGGACCCTGGCGATAGCCGTCCATCTGCTCGTAGCCCGGAGGCGCCTGCAGGGCGTCGTCCATGTGGGAGCGGCCGTGCCAAATGCGGTAGCCCTCGTTGACCTCCATATGGTCCATCTGGACCGGCAGCCACACATCCATCGTGGGATACCAGGTGCCGGCATAGACGTCCTTGTCGATCGGGAACGGATTGGTGCGGGTTCCCTTGTACTCGATGCAGTAGAGGCCCGGCTCACGCACGTCGGAGAAGTCCACGCGGGCATAATTGTAGCGATGATTATAGACGCCCCACTCCGTCACAGGAGCCTCCTTCGCCAGCTGGCGGAAGCCGTCTTCGGCGATTCGCCAGATGCGGGCGGTCGCGGCGACCGGGTCGTTGCGGTCAAGCTCCAGCACCGCCACCTTCTTCTGGAAGGGCGTATAGCCTACCTGCGAGAAGCCGATGTTCGGCTGGCGGACCCAGGCCGGGTCATACGCAGGCTGGACCGTCCACTCCACCACCTTGCCGGTCTTGCCGGCCGGCAGCAGGGTGCGGAGCACGAAGGTGCCGTTCTGCGCCAGGTTGCGTCCGTCGAAGAGGCAGATCCCCTGCTCCGAGCTCACGGCCACGCGCAGGTCGTCGTCTTCCGGCGCGAGCACCAGACGCTTGCCTTCGGCAAATGGATCCGGGTCGATGAACTCCCCGCGGCCACGATCGTCGAAGGTCGAGAGACCGAAGAACTGCGGAATCTTCTCGCTGACCGGCTTCATCTGCGTGTCGCCCGCCGGATAGTTCGGCAGGATCAGCGATTTGCCGTCCACGTACACGGTCTTGCCGTGGTAGCTGGCCGGGAAGAACTCGAGATTCAGGCCCGCCTTGCCTTCCAGCTTCGCGGGAACAGGCTCGTCGAGATACACGCTCAGCGTGAAAGCGGTCCCCTTCGCGGCCACGACGATGCGCGGCCGGAAGGCGTAGTCCGGATACTCGAAGGTCATGTCCACGGACTGGCGCGAGCGGTCGACGTCACGGCGCAGGATGTCAGGATAGATGTCCCACTGCTCGGGCGTGTCCATCAGGCGGATGCCGCCGCCCGTAACGATGCGCTCGCCGTGCTGGATCAACTCCACGCCGGCGGTCTTCTCGTCGCAGAACATGCCGTTGTACTGGTTGCTGTACACCAGTACCGAAATGCCGTTCTCTTCGAAAACCTCGTACTCGTTGAGACGAAGTCCCTGCGCGGACGCGACTCCTCCCAGGAGCAGCGCCGCGAGAATAATCAAAAAATGCTTGGACATAATACGGTTATTGGGTTTTTAATCGTGTTCCTATGGGTCATCATCACAAAGTTATCGAAATAAAACGAAAATTCCACACCAAAAGTACACCAAATAGTGTAACTATTCTGGCAGAAAGTCCACCTCGGAGCCGTCCGCTCCTCACGGACACGTCCGGAATGATTCGATTCTTAAAGCGCGTGAGAAAAAATTACAATTTGACGGAAAATTCGCCCGTTCTGAACGGAATGCGCGGAATGCAAATTATTTACGTTTTGATACATAATTGCTTGTTATTGGTCTTTTCGTGAAATTTCAGTCCCGAAAAAGGATTTACCTTTGTAATGTCGAAAAAGAAAACTCTCCGACAGCGGACATTCACCCGAGTCCGCTTCTTCGCAACAATCCGGGTGGTAGATTTTGGTTAATTGTATTGTGGGAAACGGGTTCCGCGTGAGCGTAACCCGTTTTAATTATAAAAAGGCGGGCCGCGCGTGATGCGCAGCCCGCCTTAACATTGTCAGATTCAACGATTAGTTGACCATGTCATACCAGTCGTGGACGTTCGGGTTGACCTTCTTCTCGTCGAACGGGATCGGGAAGTAGTCGTGCTTGCCCTTCTTGAAGCCCATCTCCGGGTGAGCGGTCGTACACCAGGTAGCATCGCTCTCGTCGATGTAGCCACGGTGCTTGGCCTCGCCCTTGGAGAACAGCGCGTCGCAGAAGTTCGGGATGTACTTGCTGTTGTCGGCGAGCTCCTTGTCGGCGATGCCCCAGCGGACCACATCCGGGAAGCGGCTGCCTTCCAGCCAGCACTCGATGTACTTCTCTTTCTGGACCTCGGCCAGGGTGCAGGCCGTGGAGATATGTGCGGACTGGGCACGCTCCTGGACCTTGTTCAGGTACTGGAGACCGTCGGCGTCGTTGGTCTGGGCGCAGCACTCGGCATACATGAGGAGGACCTCAGCGTAACGCATGGCCACCAGGTTCCACTGGATCTCAGCGGTCGGAGTGCGGTCCTCGGCACGGTAGAGGCGCTTCCACATGAAGTAACCCACGCTGCCATAGACACCGGCAGCATCAAAGATACCACGGGTCTTATCGATTTCCTTCTCGCCCTTCGTAATCGCCGTGGTGCGCTTGATGCGGTTGCCTGCGGCGTCGGTCTTGAACTCGTTCTTCACGAAGTCGTACTCGTACTCGTCGGTCAGGTACGGCATCTCATAGAGAATCTCGTCATAGCTCTTGATCCAGGCCTTGCGGCGGGCGGAGTTCTCACCGTCGTTGGCAAGGATGGTCTTCACGAACTTGGCGGACGGCTGGCACCAGCCCCAAGGACCCTCGGGAGGAAGTTCGGTACCCGTTCCGTCAGGGAAGTGGATACGGGAAGCACGCCAGCCCCAGAGCATCTTGAAGTTCGGTTGGGCACGCTGATAGTAGTCACCGATGGTGGAGTCATACTTCAGGTTGAACTCGAAGACGGACTCCTCGTTGCCACGGCCGCTGTAGTGATACAGGGAGGTCATCTTGTCGGACGGCACGAGGTCGTACTTGCCGGAGGTGATGACGGCCTTGAGGGCGGTCTTGGCGTTGGCGTAGTCGTTCTCGAACATGTAAGCCTTACCCATGATGGCGTTGGCGAAGCCCTTGGTCACCTTCACGGCGCCGTTCTTGTCGGACTTGGAGGCACGCTCGTCGAGGTTCGGCAGAGCAGCCTGGCAGTCGGCGATCACGAAGTCGAGGATGGCCTTCTGGCTCGGGGCGTTGTCCGGACGGTCGTTACCGTCGAGGACATGGTCCACGATGGGAGGATTGCACCAACCCATGGCCAGCATCAGGTGCATGTAGGCGCGGAGCACGCGGGCCTCGGCCACGCAGCGCTTCTTCACCGGCGTATCAGCAGTCTCGGCGAAGTGGTCAATCACCTGGTTGGCCGCGTTGATAATCATATAGTAGCAGTGGTAGGAACCCGTGATGACGGTGTTCGTATCGTTGTACCAGAAGGCATTGATCTGGTTACCTTCCACACCGTCGGCCTTGTTCTCACCGGCAGCGGTCATGTCGTCGGAAGCATACTCAAACGGGTTGAGCAGCGGGCACTCGTTCCAACCGGCCTCGGTACCCATCGTATTGGACAGGAAACGGGCGGCGACGTAGTATGCGCTCACCAGAGCGGACTCGGCATCCTCGTCGGTCTGGTAGAAGTTCTCCATCGAGATAACGCCTTTCTTCGGGATGTCAAGCATACCCTCGCACCCGGTAAGGAAGAGCGTAGCGCTGATGGCGATCAAAGCTAAAAATATCTTTTTCATATTCGTCTTGTCTGTTAGGATTAGAACTCAAGGTTGACACCGAAGATGACGCTCTTGGCGGTCGGGAAGTTACCCATATCGAAACCGAGGGCGTTGCTACCGGAGGTGGCAGTCTCAGGATCCAGGCCGAAGTAGCTGGAGAAGGTGAAGAAGTTGTCCAGCATGGCGAAGATACGGAGGTTGCTGATGGCGATCTTCTTGGTCAGGCTCTGCGGCAGGGTGTAACCCAGCTGGATGGTCTTGATCTTGAAGTAGGAACCATCGAACACGTTGAGCGAGGAGCTGTACGCCTCGGAAGACCAGTAGTTGGCAGCAGGGAACTTGGCGGTAGCCTCGTCGCCGGCCTTCTTCCAGGAGTTGTTCCAGTAGTAGGCGTAGGTGTTACAGGAAGGACGGTCCACACGGAAGGCGGTCGGGTAGATGTTCGCACCGGCGACACCGTTTCCGAAGATGGAGAGGTCGAAGCCCTTCCAGGCAAGGTTGATGGTCAGACCGTAGGTCATGTCAGGAATACCCTTGCCCAGGTAGACGCGGTCGGTCTCGTCCGGGGAGATGGTCGTTCCGACGCGGTTACCCTCACCGTCATAGTCGGTGTAGATAACACGGCCTTCGTTGTTGATGCCCTCGGCGTGATAACCGTTCATGTACCACAGCGGCATGCCTTCCTCACAGTAGGTGGTGAGGGCGGTACCCTGCACGGTGCGGCCGGACAGACGGCCCACGAGCGGATCGAGGTAGGTCATCTTGTTCTTCAGGAAAGCGGCATTCGCGTTGATGGAGTAGCTGAAGTCGCCGATCTGGTCGCGCCAGCCGATCTCAAGCTCGAGACCGCGGTTGTTCACGGCACCGGCGTTGACGGTGGACTGGGCCTTCGGGCCACCCTCGAAGAAGGAAGGAACACCAACCTCCATAGCGGGGTTCACGTTGACGAGCAGGCCGTCGGTATCCTTATTGTACCAGTCGAGACCGATGTTCAAACGGTTGTTGAACATGCGCAGGTCGAGACCGAGGTCAAGCTGACGGGAGGTCTCCCAGCGGAGGTCGGGGTTGGCCAGACCGGAAGGCAGGGAACCGTAGCTCTGCTTGGAAGAGTCGACATCGTACTGATACCACACGCGGTTCAGGAGGATATCCGTGGAGTACGGGTAGTTGTTCAGCACGTTGATGTTACCGTTGATACCCCAGCTGGCGCGGAGCTTCAGGAAGCTGACCAGGTTGCGGTCCACGTTGTCCTTGAAGAAACCTTCGTTGCTGATGGTCCAGCCGGCGGACACGGACGGGAAGTAACCCCACTTCTTGTCGAGCGGAAGCTTGGAGGAGTCGAACGCATCGGCACGGAAGTTGGCCTGGATGCTGTAGCGGTTGTCAAAGGTGTAACCCAAACGGGCGAAGTAAGACAGGCTGGCGCTGCGACCCGGGGAGTTGGTGATGGTCTTGGAGGTCGTATCGCTGTCCTTCAGGTAGCTGAGGTACTGGAAGTTCTTCTCGTAACCCTTCAGGATGTCCGGACCGGTAGCCTGGCCGTAGACGCTGTCGGAGTTGTTCTCGATGTAGGACATACCGGCCATGGCAGAGACCTCGTGCTTGCCGAAGGTGCGGTTGTAGTTCGCGAAGTTCTCCCACTGATAGTAGTAGCTCGTATTCGCGGAAGCGTTCAAGGTGTAGTTGTCAGCCTTGATGGTCGCGGTGGAGTAGTACGGCTCGGTGTAGTTGTGAGACGTGCTCTGGGCGATGCGGTAGCCGAAACGGGACGTGAACACGAAGCCCTTGAACGGCATGAAGTTGAGGTAGGCAACGCCACGGACGCTGATACCGCCGCTCTGGCTCTCGGTAGCATCACGCTGCACGAACGGGTGACCGGACTGGGTCTCACCGATGAGAGGAACGGTCCAGTAGAGGCCGGTCTCGGGATCCGTGAGGATCTTCTTGCCGGAAGCGAGGGCGTTCTTCAGGCCGGCGCTCAGGCGGCTTTCATCGCCACGGGCCGGGAACAGAGGAGAAGAAGTGATCGCGGACAGGAGCGCGGAGCCATTGTCGTTGGCTTCGGAGACGCTCTTGGTGCCCCACTTTTCGATGGAGTTGTTGACACCGACGGTCAGCCAGTCCTTGATCTTATAGTCAGCGTTGACCTGGAAGGTCAGACGGTCGTACACATCCTTGTCACCACGGAAGATACCGTTGTTGTGGACGTTGTTGATGGACACGAAGAAGTTGCCACGGTCGTTGCCGCCCTGGAAGCCCACCGTGTGGCGGTTGCTCCACGTCGGAACGAAGATCTCGCTGCTCCAGTCGACATCGGTGACACCGTCATAATAGGTATCGAGGTCGCTCTGCTTGAGGTAGCCCTGAGCCTTACCGAACTCGATGTACTGAGCGGCGTTCATGATGTCAAGCTTCTTGGAGAGCGTAGAGAGCTGGAACTGGCCGTTGTAGAAGACCTTGCCCTGGCCCTTCTTACCGGACTTGGTGGTGATGAGCACAACACCGTTACCAGCCTCGGCACCATAGATAGCGGCGGAAGCGGCGTCCTTCAGGACCTCCATGGACTCGATCATTTCCGGATCCAGGTACTGGATGTTGTCCACCTTCAGACCGTCGACGATGAGGAGCGGTCCGATGGAACCGGAGTTGGAGGAGTAACCACGGACGCGGATGTCAGCGGCCTTGCCCGGAGCACCGGAAGCCTGGATGACCTGCACACCGGCGGCCTTGCCCTGGAGGGCGGCGGCGGCGTCGGACGTGGAGCGGTTCTTGAGGTCGTCCTCGCGGACGGAAGCCACGGAACCGGTGAGGTCACTCTTCTTCTGCACGCCGTAACCGATCACCACCGTCTCTTCGAGCATTTCAGCGTCATCCTGGAGGACGATGGTCATGCCGTTGGCGGCGGAGACGCGCTTGGCGACGTAGCCGATGCAGGAAACCTCCAGCGTAGTGCCGGGGGCGACACGGATTTCGAAGTTACCGTCGAGATCCGTAGTAGCGCCATTGGTGGTGCCGGGCACCATGACGGCAGCGCCGATCACCGGCTGGTTACCGGAATCGACAACAGTACCGCGAATGGCAGGATTCTGGGCGAGAGCTGAGCTCGTTCCCAAAAGACTCGCAGCAATAATCATGACGATCGTTGCTGCCTTCGCAAACAATTGTTTGGTCATAGAATTAATAATATTTTGGTTAAAAAGGGTTGCGGGGCCCATGTGCTCGAACGTATTCGAACACGCAAATATAACAAAAATTTGCAGATTTGTTCAAAAATTTCGCAGTTATATTTAAAAATAGTTCACCTGCTCGGTCCAATTATTAAAGAAAAAGGGAGGCATCCCATCCCGGGGTGCCTCCCAACCACTAACAAATTATTCGTATGTAAAACGAATAAGCTTGAGGAAATCCGGGATTATTCCCAACCCGGATTCTGCTGGAGACCTTCGCCAGTTTCCTCGTTGTACGCGTTGAGCTGGAGCTCGCCGAACGGGAAAGGCATCAACTCATTCTTTCCGACCTTGAAGCCGTAAGTGGAGTTGTAGTAAGCGGAAGAGTAGTCAATTACAGCGCTGTGCGGGATACCCTTTGCAGCATCGAACGGATCCGTGAAGGAAGGAACACATTTGCCCTGCTCCTTGAGGACCGTGGCGGCATCGTTCCAACGGACAAGATCCGGGAAACGATACCCCTCCATGTAAAGCTCGAAGCGCTTCTCCTGTTTGACGTTGGCCAGGGACAGCGCCGCATAGGTCGGAGCGCCGGCACGCGTGGCCACCTTATTGAGGGCCTCAAGACCGGCACCGCTGGTCTCTCCCGTCTGGGCACAAGCCTCGGCATAGAGCAACAGGACTTCGGCATAACGCATAACGACGGTGTTATTGTCGGTATCGGTACTGCTGTTGGTGATCAGGTCGGACTTGTACGGCGCGAACTTATACGTGAACCATCCGCAGTTGCCATAATAGGATTTCGCAGACAGGCCGCGGTCGGGATCCATCAGACGCTCTTCTTTGGACTTGGTGTCTCCACCATAGCTGAAATCGCCGAGCAGTTCCTCATAGGAGATGATCCATGCCTTGCGGCGATCGGAATCCTGTTCGTTCTCCGTAATAGCCTTGACGAAGGACTCGGACGGATTGCCGCCGCCACCCCAACCGATAACGGAGATCACCTGATCCGGCAGGGCCTTGAGGTCACGCCACCAACAAGAAGCATTACGCTGGAAGTGACGGAAGCCACCGAATGCGCTCAGGTTTACGTTGTTCACATAGTTGAACTCAAACACCTTCTCCGGGCTGCCGTCGCCGGCGCGATGGAAAATGTTTCTCATTTCCGATCCGGGAACCAGATCGAACATCTTAGAATCGATGACCTTCTTGAGGGTGGTTTTGGCACCGGCATAATCACCGGCCTGGACCTGTGCCTTACCCTCGAGAGCATAGGCAGCCTCCTTGGTTAGGCGGATGGCGCCGTTCTTGTTGTCCTTGCTTCCGCGGGAAGGAAGGTACGCGGCAGATTCATCGAATTCCTTGACGATCCATTTCATCAGTTCGGCATGGTCCGAGTTGGCCGGACGGGCATCACCGCCGAGGATATGGTCCACGAGAGGCGGGGTTCCCCAGTACGTAGCCAGGTGCAGGTGCGCCAGGGCACGGAGGACACGGGCCTCGGAGATGTTCTTGTCAATCTGGGCGCTCTTTCCGTACTCAAAGTTGTCAATCACCAGGTTACAGGCATAGATAAACTGATAAAAACCCTTGTAGTCGTTGGCGATGATGTCGCTGTTGCTGCCGAAAGACGGGCGATACTCATTGATCTCCAGACCGAAGACATGGTCACCGGGGCTGCCGGAGCCGTAATAGATATCATCGGAAGGGGCATTCGTCAGCACATAGTAGGAAGGTGCGATGGTATGGGGAGAGAAGGCGGCACCCAGGTTATGGGCCTTGATGCCGGCCGCATAAGCCGAGAGGGTAGCAGATTCAGCGCTCGCCTCAGAGCCATCATAAAAAGCCTCGTACGCAACGACACCTTTCTGCGGGATCTCGAGCAAGCTCTGGCTGCAGGAAGCAAGCGTGAAGAGAGCTGCTCCAAAAGAAATACCGAGTATGATAATCTTTTTCATGATAGTGCAGGATTAAGGTTAGAACGTGATGTTGACACCAAGGAGGAGTTTCCGGGAGTTAGGATAGGAACCCTTGTCCAGACCCATGCCGTTGTGGCTGCCGGTGGAAGCCGTTTCGGGGTCGAAACCAGGATACTTGGTGAAAGTGAAGAAGTCATCCAGGGAGACATATACACGGAGATTGCTGAGCAAGATCTTCTTGGCAATGTTCTTCGGCAGGGAATAGCCGAGCTGGATCTGCTTGATCTTGAAGTAGTCACCCTTGAACAGATTGGCGGAAGAACTCCAGAAGGACACGTTGTCATACATGTTCTTGATGGTCGGGAGCGTCTTGCCGGCATTCTCATAGAAGTAAGCGAGAGAGTTGATCTTCGGATGCTCGGTACGATAGACGCAAGGCATGATCACGTTGCCGCCGGCGCCGGTGCCGAAAATAGTGAGATCAAGACCCTTCCAGTCAGCACGGAGGGTGATACCATAGTTATAGGTAGGGATACCGCTACCGACAAACTTGAGGTCGTCATCGGATACAGAATCCGTTATTTCGCCATTCTTGTCGTAGTACAGAGGCTGTCCTGCATCGCCGACGCCAGCATACTCGAAGCCACGGATGTACCACACCGGGTAACCTTCCTCGAAATAAGTCTTCATCTTGAGGTTGGAGAATTCGGCACCCTTGATACGCTCGCCGCCGGACTTGTTCATGTACGTCACCTTGTTGGACAGGGTGGAGAAGTTGGCGTTGATGCTGTAGTGGAAATCACCGACGGTATCCTGCCAGCCAAGTTCGAACTCGAGACCACGGTTGTTGATAGAGCCCGCGTTGATGGTCGTGGAGGAAATACCCACTTCGTAAACCGGGTTCACGCTCATCAGCAGGTCCTTGGTGTCCTTGTTGTACCAGTCCATACCGAAGGTGAGGCGGTTATTGAGGAAGCGGGCGTCGATACCGAGGTCAAGCTGTTCGGAGGTTTCCCACTTCAGGTCAGGATTGGCCAGGCCGGAGGGAGCGGAACCGTTCGTGATGGAAGGATCCGCAATATCCCACTGGTATTGCTTGCTGTTGTAATCGATCGTGGTTGAATACGGATAACCGGACAGCACGGCAATGTTACCGTTCTGACCCCAGGAAGCGCGGAGTTTCAGGAAACTCAGGACGTCCTTGCTGACGTTGTCCTTGATGAAGTTCTCATTGCTGATGGTCCAGCCGGCGGACACGGAAGGGAAGAAGCCCCAGCGGTTCTTAAGGGAGAGCTTGGAGGAGTCGAACGCATCTGCACGGAAGTTCGTCTGGATGCTGTATCGATTGTCGTAGGTGTAGGAAAGACGACCGAAGTAAGAAATCTGCGTGTTCTGGTTCGGATCGGAGGTGCCGGTGAAGGTCTTCGTACCGGAGCCGTTGTCCTGGCTGATGTAGCGGAAGTTCTCGGCATAGCCCTTGAGCGGGTCCTTACCTTCGAGCTGCACACCGACGGCGCGGCGGTCCTGGTAGGTGTAGGACATACCCACCATGGCGCCGATAGCGTGTTTGCGGCCCAGGGTCACGTTGTAGTTCGCAAAGTTTTCCCACTGATAGTAATAGTTCTGAGAAGAAGTGGCAGACACCTTGTAATTATCGGCGTAGAGCTTCGGATTCAGGAAATAAGGCTCCACAAAATTGCTGGAGTAGCTCTGCGCGATACGATAACCGAGGCGGGAAGTGATCACCAGACCCTTGATCGGGGTGAGGTTTGCGAACACGGTTCCGCGGATGTTCCAGCCCTCGCTCTTGCTGTTGGCGCGGTCACGGAAGACAAGCGGGTTACCACCGTCACCTTCCTGGAAACGGGAAGTAGCATAGTAGTAGCCGTCCTCATTCTTATAGACCTTATAATAAGTGGTCTCGCTGGGGCGCTTGGTTCCTTCTGCAGCGGCACGAAGGTCATAGGCCATCTGGTCCATGGAGGTATAGTAAACCGGAGTGAGCGGATCGATGATAAGAGCACCCAACAAGGAAGTACCGTTATCACCATTGGAATACTCCGAATGCTCGGAGACGGAACCGCGGGTATAGCGCTCGATGGAAGTGTTGGTGCCGACCTGGAACCAGGACTTGATCTTATAGTCGGCATTCACCTGTGCGGTGAAACGCTTGTAGTAGTCCTTGTTACCGACGACCATACCGTCCTGATCGGCATAGGAAAGAGAAACGAAGTAGTTGCCACGGTCGTTTCCGCCCTGGGCGCCAAGGGTATGATTGTGAGAGACGCTGGGGCCAAAAAGTACGCTGGCCCAGTCGGTAACGGTCTTACCGTCCCACCAGCCATTATCAATGGCGGATTGGCGGGTGAAGTTACCGGCCTGCTCGTTCCAATCGATATACTGATCGGCATTCATCACTTCAGCCTTCTTGCCCAGAATGCTGAGGTTCATCTTATAGTTGTAGAAGATGTTGCCATCCTTACCCTTGGAGGCGGCGCCGCTCTTGGTCGTGATGAGCACGACACCGTTACCGGCCTGCGCGCCGTAGATGGCGGCGGAGGCAGCGTCCTTCAGGACCTCCATGGATTCGATCATGGAAGGATCGAGATACTGGATGTTGTCCACCTTCAGACCGTCCACGATGAGGAGCGGGCCGAGGCCGGAGTTGCCGTTTGAGGAGACACCACGGACGCGGATGGAGGCGCCTTCACCAGGAGCACCGGAGGCGTTGAAGATCTGCACACCGGCAGCCTTGCCCTGGAGGGCGGCGGCGGCGTCAGTCGTCGAGCGGTCCATGAGTTCGGCCTGGCGGACAGACGCCACGGAGCCGGTGAGGTCGCTCTTCCTCTGGACACCGTAACCGATCACCACGGTTTCCTCGAGCAATTCGGTATCATCCTCGAGGACGACGGTCATGCCATTGGCGGCAGCCACACGCTTGGTCTGGTAGCCAATGCAGGAAACCTCCAGCGTGGTGCCGGGGGCGACGCGCAATTCAAACTTGCCGTCGATGTTGGTCGTGGCACCGTTGGTGGTGCCGGGAACCATCACGGCTGCGCCTATCACCGGCTGATTGCCGGAATCGACGACAGTACCGCGGATGGGAGCGTTCTGGGCAAGAGCTGAGCTCATTCCCAGGAGACTCGCAGCAAAGATCATGACGATCGTTGCCGCTTTCGCAAACAGTTGTTTGGTCATAGAATTAATAATATTTGGTTATAATAGGGTTGCGAACCCATTCTTTAGTGTTGCGGTTAAATACACACAAATATACATTAAACTTTGCATATTTGCCCAATAAAGATGCAGTTATTTTATAAAAGCGCGCAGTATATCTTAAAATTTATGAATATCGAATCCATTTTAAAAGCGATTGAGTCCATATTTAAAGGAATAATCGTTAACTTGCAGCCGATAAGATAAACCGTCCCGATGAGACACGCATTTCTTCCCTTCCTGCTGCTTGTCGGCCTGCTCGCCAGGCCCGTCCAGGCTGCACCGTACTACTATTTCGGCCACTTCACCACCCGGGAGGGACTCCCCTCCAACACCATCCACTGCACCTACCAGGACCATTTCGGTTTCGTCTGGATCGGCACGCGCGACGGTCTGACCCGTTTCGACGGGTATGACTTCCGCAGCCCCGACCCGGCGGAAGGGGGCAACGACATCACCTCCCTGGCCACCGTGGACATCGCTGAGGACGAGGACGGACTGATCTGGTTCAGCACGTCGGAAGGCGTGGGCTCCTATAATCCCTATACCGGGAAGACGGAACGTCTCGGCCAGCTGGGCACCGGCAACAGCTACGACCTCCAGCCGGACGGGAAAGGAAGCATCTGGTTCACAGGGGACAAGATTTACCGCTACATCAAAGCCACCGGCGAAGTCAAAGCCTACGCCGCAGGCAGCAGCTATCCCCGCAAGATCGCCGTCGACACCAACGAAGCGGTCTGGGCCATC
>Ga0265298_10004665_pt1 | contig 17404 bp, 13 predicted proteins | sample AusTroGonzalo_MG_3_FD_193486 | JGI IMG/M metagenome (GOLD analysis project Ga0265298, IMG submission 193486) | Bovine rumen microbial communities from tropical cattle in Woodstock, Queensland, Australia - Gonzalo_01 | ecosystem: Host-associated > Mammals > Digestive system > Stomach > Rumen ... | reverse complement strand
CTCGGTGGCAGCCGGGGACGCGCTGATGCTCGGCCGCGTCGCCCAGAACGAGATGACGGCGGTTTCCCTGGCGACCCAGGTCCAGTTTGTCCAGAATATGTTCCTGATGTCGGTGGCAGGCGCGGGTTCGATCCTCGGCGCCCAGTACTGGGGCAAGGGTGACAGGGAAACCGTGCGGAGCCTGTTCAACATGATCCTGCGCTGGTGCGGCGCCATCTCCCTGGTCTTTTTCCTGGCCTGCGAGCTCTGCCCGCGGCTGCTGATGGGCCTGTTCTCCCATGACCCGGTGATCCTGGAGATCGGCAGCGATTACCTGCGGATTGCGGGCTGGTCCTACCTGATGACCGGCGTTTCCCTGTGTTACCAGACGATTATGAAGGTGACGGACCATGTGGCGCCCTGCGCCTGGATCTCCTCCTCGGCGGTGGTGCTCAACATCGGGCTGAACGCCGTGTTCATTTTCGGCCTGCTGGGGTTTCCGGCCATGAACGCCCGCGGCGCGGCGCTGGCAACCACCCTGGCGCGGGCGGCTGAAATGGGGCTGTGCTTCTTTGTTTCCTCCGGAAGGGACTATCTGCGGCCGGCCTGGAACCGGTTCTTCGCAAGGCAAAAACAACTGGCGGCGGATTTCCGGCGCCAGTGTTTCCCGTTGCTGGGCGGCGGCCTGCTCTGGGGTGTGGGATTCACGTCCTACACTGCCATTATGGGCCATATGGGTACGGACGCCGCGGCGGCCAACGCGGTCGCGGCGGTGGTCCGGGACCTGATGTGCTGCGTGTGCAACGGCGTTGCCACCGCCGCGGGTATCATGGTGGGGAACGAGCTCGGTGCCGGAAACCTGGAAAAGGGCAAGACCTACGGCATCCGGCTGAAGAATATTTCCTATATAATCGGCTTTGGCTCTACAACTGTTATCCTGGCCCTGACGCCGCTGGTGGTCCGGATGGTGATCCTGACGGACGCCGCCCGGGACGAACTGACCGCGATGATGATCATCATGGCGGTATATATGATCGGCCGCTGCGTGAACACCATAACGATCAACGGTGTGCTGGACGGCGGGGGAGACACGGTTTTCGATATGTATTCCCTGGCGGTGTGCATGTGGGGTATCGCAATTCCGCTGGCCTTGCTCGGCGCGTTTGTGTTTCACTGGCCGGTGCCGGCGGTCTATGCCTGCACCTGCCTGGACGAGGTGGGCAAGATCCCCTGGGTGATGCACCGCTTCCGGAAATACAAGTGGGTGAAGGACCTGACCCGGGATAACATCGCGGGCTGAACGGGACTCACTTCAGCCGTATCAGCCGGCAGTTCTCGATTCCGGCGCTCCAGAACTGCGCCCGGGGCAGGTTCCGGACCTGGCAGACGATGCTGGAATTCATCGCGCCGTGGCCGACGATCAGCACATCCTTTCCTTCCGCCAGCAGCGGTTCTGCCTTCTCCCGGAGGAAGGCGCCGGTCCGGGCAAACAGTTCGTCCAGGCTTTCCGCGCCGCCGGGCGGGTCGGTATATTTTTCCGGCGCGTGAAAAAGCACGTTGATCGGACAGTCCGGAAGCTGAAAGCTGTTGGCCAGCCCCTCATAGCATCCGAACCCCATTTCCATCAGCCGGTCGTCGGTGACAATCGGAACATCCCTTCCGCGGAGAAGAATCTCCGCGGTTTCCTTCGCGCGGACCAGCGGGGAGCAGAAGCAGATGTCAAAATGCACGTCCCGGCAGCCGATCCGGGCCGTCTCCGCCATTCGGCGTCCCGCGTCGTTCAGCGGGATATCGGTCCGTCCCTGCAGTTTCCGCTGCGTGTTCCAGTCTGTTTCCCCGTGGCGGATAATATACAGCATCGGGTTCCCTCCTTCCGGAAGATGGCAGTATTATAGCAAAAGAAAAGAGAAAAAACAGGAAATCTTTCCGCCTTTTTCCGGAAGAATGGTATACTGAATGCCGCAAAGCGGATGAAGGAGAGGACACGATGGACTGGATGTATCTGATATATTTCCTGCTGGCGCTGGTTCTTTTTTTCGGGGCGAAAGGCGCCAGGCGCGGACAATGGAATGAGGAATTCACATCCCTGAAACAGACCAAAATACTGCTGGGAATCACGGCGCTGGGCGTAGCCCTGCACCATATGGCCCAGAAGAGCGGCGCGCCGTGGCATCCGGCGGCGTACATCGTTCATGGCCTGGATCCTTTTGTTCCCATGGGTTATATGTTCGTGGCAGTATTCCTGTTCTGCAGCGGTCTGGGGCTGTACAGGAGTGTCCGGACGAAGCCGGATTATCTGAAAGGGTTCTGCCGGCGGCGGATCCTGCCGATCGTGATTGCTTTTTACCTTTCGGAGTTTATCTATACCGGCATCCGGCTGCTGATGGGCGAAAAGATGGGTCTGACGGAGATTCTCTGGTATCTGTCCGGCCTGCATATGGCCAATTTTAACGCATGGTATGTGATCGTGATCCCGTTTTTCTATTTGGCGTTCTGGGCGGCTTTCCGCTTCTGCAGGCGGGACGGTATCGCAATCCTGTGGGTGTTTGTTTTCACGCTGGCCTACACGGTGCTTGGCGCGCTGACCGACCACCAGAACGACTGGTGGATGCGGGGGGAATGGTGGTATAACAGCATTTTCCTGTTCCCGCTGGGGCTTCTGTTCGGGAAGTTTGAAAAACCGGTCACGCGCTTCCTGAAAAAAGGCTACTGGTTCTGGCTGCTGTTTTCCTTCGCGGCCATCTTCCTTCTTTTCCAGCAGTCGGAGTGGCTGAACAACCATGCCTGGGGTTATTACGGTGAATGGGGTGATCCGCTGAAGGTGCCCCACCGGCTGATGAGCGCGGGCATGCAGTGGCTGGTATGCATCGCCTATGTATCGTTCTGCTTCCTGCTGATGATGAAGGTGCGGCTGGGCAACAAGGTACTCGCCTGGCTGGGCGGCGTGACGCTGGAGTTCTACCTGATGCATGGAATTTTTGTGGAGCTGTTCGGCTACAATTTCCTGGATCTTGCCCCGAGCATCATCTACATCCGGAATGTTCCGTTTTATATCGCCGCGGTGCTTGCCTGCTCCGTGCCGGCGGCGCTGCTGTTCCGCTGGCTGCTGAAAAAACTGAAGCCCTGCCGGCGGGCTCCGGAATCCTGACCGGATACCACTATATATTGTGGTCAGGACTGTGACAGAAAACGTTTCGCCTGCGGAAATTTCACCCGGTCCGGGATGAAAAAGGAACCGAAAAGAAGAAAACACACAAAAACAAGAAAAAAACCACCCGTTTGCAAAATGTACGGACACGTTGAAAAACAATATTTGATAACGTTACCGGTAAAACCGGAAATGGAAAAAATGGGGGAAAGTTCCTGTAAATACTACATCTTGCGCTTGCATTCGATATACCGGAGGAGTATACTGTTCCTGCATTGGAAATATCTTGTATTTCGTTTTATGAGGACGGTTTGGCAAAGGCGCCGCACACCGCGGGGTTCTTTGAAAAACCGGCGGGGAGAATCGCTGTACGTGATGAAGAAGGCAGCTTTTTCAGGGATGATACTGGCGCTTGTCCTTTGCCTGTCCATGACGGCGGCGGCCTGTGCCGAGGGGTTTCCCGCGGGGGAGTGGGCCTTTGCCGAGAAGCCGGATGTTCCGGTGCTCCGGGTGAATGAGGACGGGACGGCGCTGTACGGCGGCCTGGACTGCACCTGGGAGGATGACGGCCGGTTCCTGCTGCTGACCAACGCGGAAGGCCAGACCCTTTCCCTCCGGTACCTGGTGACGGAGAAACGGCCTTTCCTCTATGTGACCTTCGGGTACACCCGGAAGGAAGGAACCGAAGGCGAGGGCATCATCGGCGTCTGGGACCAGGACGGTTCCGAAAAGAGTTTTTTCGAGTTCACGGCGAACCACCGGTTCCTGGAAGACGGGGTGTTCGACGGAACGTATGAGGTGGATTACGAAAACGGATCGTTTACGCTGATCTATCCCATGTACTTTGACGACACGGTATGCTATTTCCGGCAGGATGGGAACCGCATGATCCTGGAGTATCCCTGGCCGCTGGCGGAAACGGCGGCGCCCTGACCCCGCGCGGACGCGGGATATCACAACGAGCTTCTTTTAGCGGAGGCTAAATCATTTATATTCTTTTAGGAGGAGAGATTATGAAGAAGGTACTCGCCCTGGTTCTGTCCCTGGCTCTGCTGATGTCCGTTACCGCGGCTTTCGCAGACAAGACCCCCCTGACCCTGTGGTCCATCGCCGTGGAAGGCGACTCCAACCGCGCTGCGTATCTGGCGGCTGTTGATGATTTCAACGCCAACAATCCTGATTACGAACTGACCATGGAGCCCACCGAGAACGAAGCTTACAAGACCAAGATCAAGGCCGCTATGTCCGCCGGCACTGATCTGCCGGACATTTTCTTCACCTGGTCCATGTCCTTCCTGGGCGACTTCGTGGATGCCGGCCGTGTATACTGCCTGGATGACATCCTGCCCGAGTACAAGGCTGAGCTGACCGACACCGTGCTGGCCAACAGCACCTACGACGGAAAGCACTACGGCGTGCCGCTCACCATGAACGTGGTCACCATGTTCGCCAACATGGACCTGCTGAAGTCCGTTGGTTACGAAGCGGTTCCGGAAACCTATGATGAGCTGATCGTCCTGTGCGACAAGCTGCTCGAAGCGGGTATCGTTCCCTTCGGCGTTGCCGGTAAGGAAAACTGGTGCCTGTCCGAGTACACCGAGCCCCTCCTGGCCAAGACCATCGGCGCCGAAGGCCTGAAGAAGTGCTACACCGGCGAAGAGTCCTGGGATCAGCCCGGCGTCATCGAAGCCATGAACAAGTTCATCGAACTGAAGAAGTACATCGATCCCAACGCTGCCGCTCTGGGCAACGAAGAAGTGAAGCAGAACTTCATCGCCGGCAAGACCGCTTTCTATCAGAACGGTTCCTGGAACTGCGGCGACATCGCCCGCGGTGCTGAATTCGAAGTCGTGGCCTGCATGTTCCCCGTTGTTGATGCCGAGAAGTCCTCTCTGTATCAGATGATCGGCGGCCCGAACGACACCCTGGCCGTGACCTCTTCCTCCGCGAATCCCGAACTGTGCGGCAAGACTGCTTTCGAACTGGGCCGTATCATCTCCCGCGAAGGCAACCTGAACGGCGCCGGCCTGCCCACCTGGGCTGTGAACTATGACACCTCCGCCTGCAACAAGCTGAGCAATCAGGTTGCTGACATGGTGGCCCTGTCCGACGGCATGGTCCTGTTCGGCGACAACTTCCTGAGCGCTGACGCCGCCAACACCTATCTGGACTACATCGCCCAGATCTTCGCCGGCGACATCGACGCCGAAGGCTTCGCGAAGGGCCTGGCTGCTGACCTGCAGTAATCACAACCTAAAGTTCGGAAGAATCTGAACTGAAATCAACTGACTGGGAGACGGTCCCGTGAGGGCTCCACCCGAAAGGGACCGTCTCCCTTTTTTCTGAAGGGGTTTTCGAAGATGAAAAAAACGCTTGGCTACCGGGTGAATATCTTCCTGTTCCTGCTGCCGGCGCTGTTCCTGTTTGTCGCGGTGCTGATCGCGCCGATTGTGATGTCAGCCTTCTACAGCTTTCATGACTGGAACGGTCTGAAGGAGCCCGTTTACATCGGGTTCAAAAACTATGTGGAATTGTTCACCAGCGGCTCCATCAATTTCGGACGGGCGCTGAAGAACGCCCTCCTGCTCGCCCTTTTCTCCACGGTGATCCAGCTGCCGTTCGCGCTGTGGCTGGCGCTGAAGCTGGCCAAGGGCATCCGGGGAGAGCGCGTTTTCCTTTCTGTCTACTTTATGCCGGTGCTGATTTCCACCGTGGTTATCGGTCAATTGTGGCTGAAGATTTATAACCCGGATTACGGCGTGCTGAACGTCGCGCTTCGCGCGCTGGGGCTGGAAAGCTGGACGCGGATCTGGCTGGGAGACAAGAGCATTGCGCTGGGCGCGGCTTTTGTCCCTGTCCTGTGGCAGTACGTGGGTTATCACATGCTGCTGATGTACGCCGGGATCAAGAGCGTTCCGCCGGAACTGCGCGAGGCCGGTATGCTGGACGGCTGTTCGGACGCGCAGCTCAACTGGTATATTGTCATCCCGTATATCAAGCCGATCATGCGGATCAGCGTGATCTTCGCGGTCACGGGCTCCCTGAAATCCTTCGACCTGATCTACGTGCTGACCAACGGCGGCCCGGTCCACGCGACGGAAGTGCCGAGCACCCTGATGATTAACCTGCTCTTCCTGCGCAACCGTTACGGCATGGGCTCCACCATTGCCGTGATGCTGATCATCCTGTGCTTCGTCTTCGCGCTGCTGATCAATATGGTGTTCAGAAAGGAGAAGGTAGTATGAGTACAGTTTCTGAAACCAAACGGGTCGGCAAGGCGAGCACTGCCGGCAGCAAAGTGACCGCGGGCACCGTGCTGGTCTACGTTGTGCTGATCTTCTGGGCGCTGCTGTGCCTTTTCCCGGTCTACTGGATGCTGACTTTCTCCCTGAAGAACACGGCTGAAATCTTCGGCGAGAACGTCATCGGCCTGCCGAAGTACTGGGTGTTTGAAAACTATACCCGGGCGATGAATACCGGGCACATGGAAGTCTACTTCTTCAACAGCTTTGTGATCGCGGTGGCCACCATCCTGATCACGCTGGTCGCGTCCGCCATGGCGACCTACGCGATGACCCGGCTGGTCTGGAAGGGCCGGGACACCATGAACAAGTTCTTCATGCTGGGACTCACCATCCCGATCCACGCCGCGATTGTGCCGTTGTATGTGGTGCTGGGCAAGGTTCACCTGCTCAACTCCCATGCTGCGCTGATCATTCCCTATTCGGCCTTCTCCCTGGCCATGGGTATCCTGATCTGTACCGGCTTCATGGGAGATATTCCGTACGACCTGGACGAAGCGGCTTTCCTGGACGGCTGCGGCGTTTGGGGCATCTTCGGAAGGGTGATCGTTCCCCTGATGGTGCCCGCTGTTTCGACCGTCGGGATCTACACGTTCCTCCAGTGCTGGAACGAGCTGATGTTTGCGACGATCTTCAACAGCAAGGAAGCGTACAAGACGCTGCCTGTCGGCGTCCAGGGCCTGGCCGGCCAGTATTCGACCGAGTGGGGCCCCATCGGCGCCGCCCTGGCGATCGCCACGATCCCGACCCTGCTGGTCTATGTGTTCCTGAGCAAAAAGATCCAGGACAGCTTCATTGCCGGCGCGGTCAAAGGATAACCGTCTTTCGGAAATCATTCCTTCCCGGTCTCCCGGGAAGGATTTTTTCATGCCCAAAACTCCGCTTGACAGGCCACGGCGGGGATGACATAATAGAGGCACAACCGGATGAGAACGTTTGCAAAAATGAATAACAACAGAACACAGCAACGACGAACAAAGCAAAGAGGAGAATGAGCATATGGACATCAAAGCCCTGATTTCCCAAATGACCCTGGAAGAGAAAGCCGGCCTTTGCTCCGGCGACGATTTCTGGCATACCAAGGCTGTGGAGCGGCTGGGGATTCCCCGCACCATGGTCAGCGACGGTCCCCACGGCCTGCGCAAGCAGAGCGACGCGGCGGACCACCTGGGGATCAACGACAGCATCAAGGCGGTCTGTTTCCCGACGGCCTGCGCCACCGCGGCGTCCTTTGATCCGGAAATGATCCGCAAAATGGGCGAAGCCATCGGCGACAGCTGCCAGCATGAAAGGCTTTCCGTGGTGCTGGGCCCGGCGGTGAACATCAAGCGCAGCCCGCTGTGCGGCCGGAATTTTGAATACTTCTCGGAAGACCCGTACCTGGCCGGCGCCATGGCCACGGCCATCATACAGGGCATCCAGAGCCGGAACGTGGGTACCAGCATCAAGCATTTTGCCCTGAACAGCCAGGAGCACCGGCGGATGAGCTCCTCTTCCGACGCGGACGAGCGGACCATCCGGGAGATCTATTTCCCGGCGTTTGAGCAGGCGGTGAAGGAGGCGCAGCCCTGGACGGTCATGTGCTCCTATAACCGGATCAACGGCGTTTACGCCTCGGAAAATCCCTGGCTGCTGACGGACGTGCTCCGGAAGGAGTGGGGTTTTGAAGGCTATGTGATGTCCGACTGGGGCGCCGTATCCGACCGCGCGGCCGGCATCGCGGCGGGGCTGGACCTGGAGATGCCCGCCTCCGGCGGTGTGAACGACCGGAAGATCGCGGAAGCGGTCAGGGCCGGAAAGCTGGACGAGAAGCTGGTGGACCTGGCCTGCGAGCGGATCCTGAACATTGTGTTCCGCACGCTGGAAAACGCGAAACCGGAGACCCCCTGGGACCTGGAAGCCCAGCACGCGCAGGCGGCGGACATCGCCGCGGAATGCATGGTGCTGCTGAAAAACGAAGACGGTATTCTGCCGCTGGCGAAGGAAGACGAAATCGCCTTCATCGGCGAGTTCGCGGAGAAGCCCCGCATCCAGGGCGGCGGCAGCAGCCACATCAACTGTTTCAAAACCGTCAGCGCCGTGGAAGCGGCGAAGGGCCTGAAGGTTACCTATGCCCGCGGCTATGACGTCGCGGCGGACGACGCGCCGGAGGAAATGATCGCCGAAGCGGTCAAGGCGGCAAAAGCGGCGAAGGCGGCAGTGATATTCGCCGGCCTGCCGGATTCCTATGAGTCCGAGGGCTACGACCGTACGCATATGCGCATACCGGACTGCCAGGTGCGGCTGATTGAGGCGGTGGCGGAGGCGAATCCGAACACCGTGGTGGTGCTGCATAACGGCGCGCCGGTGGAGATGCCCTGGATCGGCCGGGTCAAAGGTGTGCTGGAAGCCTATCTGTGCGGCCAGGCAGCAGGCGAGGCGGCTGTCCGGGTGCTCTTCGGCGACGCGAACCCCTGCGGGCATCTGCCCGAAACCTTCCCGCTTAAGCTGGAGGACAATCCCTCTTACCTGTTCTACGGCGGGGAAGGCGACAAGGCGGAATACCGGGAAGGCGTCTTTGTGGGATACCGGTATTATGACAAGAAGAAAATGGACGTGCTGTTCCCGTTTGGCTTCGGCCTTTCCTACACATCCTTTGAATACAGCGGCCTGAAGCTCAGCGCGGACAGCCTGAAGGACACGGAAACCCTGACCGTATCCGTGACGGTCAGGAACACGGGGAACCGCGCCGGGAAGACTGTGGTCCAGCTGTATGTGGGCGATGTGGAGAGCACGCCCATCCGTCCCGTGCGGGAGCTGAAGGGCTTCGCGAAAGTACTGCTGCAGCCCGGGGAGAGCAAAGAGGTTTCCTTTACCCTGGACAAGCGGTCCTTTGCCTACTGGAACCAGCAGATCCATGACTGGCATGTGGAAACCGGCGTATTCACCATTGAGGCTGGCGCTTCCAGCCGGGACCTGCCGCTGAAGGCGGAGGTGACGGTGGAATCCACTGTGGAGCTGCCGCGGCACTATACGCCGGACAGCATTTTCATGGACGTGATGGCGGACCCGAAGGCTGCCCCCATCATGAAGGAATTTATGCGGGAGAGCATGCAGATCTTCGGCAGCGAGCAGCAGGAGGGCAGCACGGACGCGGCAAAGGAGGCTGTGACGGAAGAGATGTCCCTGGCCATGATGAAATATATGCCGCTGCGCGGCGCGCTGAGTTTCGGCGGCGGGGAAGAAAGCAGCCGGCGGATGGAAGAACTGCTGAAACAGCTGAACGGGTGACCTGTGATGGAAAAAATCGAATTCTGGGTTGGAAATTACGCGGCGCCGGACCGGCCGGGCGTGTTTCGCTGCGCCTTTGATCCCGCGGAAGGTTTCACGGTCAGGGCCGCTTACGCGGGCCCGGCCAATCCCAGTTTCCTGCTGGAGCATCCGGTTTTCCCGGTGCTCTATACGGTGGAGGAAACGGAGGACGGCGCGGTCAGCGCCTGGAAACCGGAAGGGGAACAGCTTGCGCCGCTGGGCCGCGTGATGACCGGCGGGGCGTCCCCGTGCCACCTGTCCCTGTCGGCGGACGGCCGGTGGCTGTACTGCGCCAACTATACCGGCGGCAGCGTGGCGGTGATTCGCCTGGATGATAAAGGCGTTCCCGCGGAGCGCACAGACCTGGTGCGGCACCATGGCAGGGGGCCCAATACGGCGCGCCAGGAGAAGGCGCATGCCCACTGCGTTTATCCGTATCACGGACGGATCGGGGTCTGTGACCTGGGCGAGGACAGGATCTACCTGTATGAAAACCGGGAAGGAAAACTGGCGGAAACGGCCTGCCTGCAGGCAAAGGCGGGCAGCGGCCCGCGGCACCTGGCGTCCCACCCGGCGCATCCGGATAAGCTGTACTGCGTTGCGGAGCTTTCCGGTGGGGTATCCGTATGGCAGGAGACGGCGCCCGGGCGGTTTGAGAAGCGGCAGGAGGTTTCCGCGCTGCCGGAAGGTTTTTCCGGGGAGAATACGGCGGCGGCCATCCGCTTCACGGAGGACGGCGGCCGGCTGCTGGTTTCCCAGCGCGGCGCGGACGGGATCGCTGTGATGCCTGTTTTTCCGGACGGAAGGCTGGGCAGAATGAGCTGGTCTTCCTGCGTCCGCGGACCGCGGGATTTCCTGGTCTGCGGGGACACGGTGCTGGCAGGAAGCCAGCGGGACGGGGAGATCCGGGCTTACAGGCCGGAAGCGGACGGACTGCGGGATCTGGGCTTCCGCCTGGCGCTTCCGGAGCCGGTATGCATTCAGAAAGCGCTGCGCTGAGCGGCATGAATCGGAAAACGGAGGGAACGGAAATGCAGGAAATGATTTCGTCCAAAGTCAATCGCTGTTCTTATCCCAGCGAGCTGAAGATTACGGATATCCGGTTCACGGATATCGTCGGCGCGCCGATGCACTGTACCCTGATGAAGATCTACACCAACCAGGGCATCGTCGGCCTGAGCGAGGTCCGGGACGGCGGCAACCGGGTTTACGCGGAAATGCTGAAAAGCCGCCTGCTGGGGGAGAACCCCTGCAATGTGGAAAAACTTTTCCGGCGGGTGAAGCAGTTCGGCGGGCCGGCGCGGCAGGGCGGCGGCGTCTGCGCGGTGGAGGTCGGCCTGTGGGACCTGGCCGGCAAAGCCTACGGCGTGCCGGTATACCAGATGCTGGGCGGCAAGTACCGGGACCGGGTCCGCTGCTACTGCGACACGGATGTGGAAGGCAAGCATACCGGGACGGATATGGGCCACGCGCTGAAGGCAAGGATGGAAAAGGGCTTCACGTTCCTGAAAATGGACCTGGGCCTGGGCATCCTGAAGGAGATCCCGGGCACGGTATGCGCGCCGCTGGGACTCATGGAGGAAATGAACCGGCACGAAGGGCTGTCCTGGGCCGGCGGCAACGCCGTACGGAAGGACATGCGCGCGGAATTCAACCGGGCCTATGATTTCTTTAATGTGCCTCATCCCTTCACGGGAATCCGCATGACGGAAAAAGGGCTGGACGTGCTGGAGGAATATGTGCGGGACGTCCGCAGCGTGATCGGTTATGAGGTGCCGCTGGCGATTGACCATTTCGGCCATATCTGCGTGGAGGACTGCATCCGCCTGTGCAACCGGATTGAAAAATATAACATCGCCTGGGCGGAGGATATGATTCCCTGGCAGTATACGGACCAGTATGTCCGCCTGAGCCGGAGTACCACCGTGCCGATCTGCACGGGCGAGGATATTTACCTGGCGGATGGCTTCGAGCCGCTGCTGCAGGCCCGGGGCGTTTCCGTGATCCATCCGGACATCCTGTCTTCCGGCGGCATTCTGGAGAACAAGAAGATCGGCGACCTGGCGCAGCGCCACGGCGTGGCGATGGCGGTGCACATGGCGGAAACGCCGGTGTCCGCGCTGGCCTGCGTCCACTCATGCGCGGCGACGGAGAACTTCTATGTGCTGGAAAACCACTCGGTGGACGTGCCCTGGTGGAACGACATCACCCTCGGCAATGAAAAGCCGCTGGTGAAGGACGGGTTCATTACGGTGCCGGACGCGCCGGGACTGGGCGCGGAGGATTACAACGACGAGGTGATCCGGGAGCATCTGCATCCGGATTATCCGGAGCTGTGGGCAGAGACGAGCCGCTGGGACAACGTGTTTTCCCACGACAGACTGTGGAGCTGATGGCGATGGGCAGTATTGTGATTACAGACCTGAGAACCGCCCCCATGCGGGAGGCGCAGGCTTATCTGGCGGCGCGGGGGTACCGGGTGCTGACGCCTCCGGAGGGCTGCCGCCTGTGGAAGGAAGCGGAGCTCCGCGCCTTCGCCGCTTCCTGCCCGGAAGACCTGGCGGGCGTGATCCATCCGGCCCCGCCGGCGTTCCAGTGTCCGCTGGAGGAGGCGGATGAGGAGCGGGTGGCCGCGGCCCGGGATGAGGGGCCGCTGGCGGCCTGGTGTGTGACAAAGGTCTTCGGGGAGATCTTCCGGATAAAAAAGCAGGGGACGCTGATCTACGTCGGCAGCGTGCACGCGGAAAAGCCGATGGGCTACGGTTTCCTGTTCAGCGGCGGCTGCGGCGCGGTGCAGATGCTGAACCGGGAAGCGAACCAGGATTACGGCACGGCAGGCGTCCGGACCTATTATCTCCAGCGGGGGCCGATGCCGGGGGATCCGGACCTGCGGAGCGACCTGACCCATTTCTATTACGGAACGGACCTGCGCTGCCCGGACCGGAAACTGCCGGGGGCGGACAGCCTGAACCCGCTGCTGGCCTTCCTGCTGACGCCGGCCGCGGCGCCGCTGGCCGGAAGCGACCTGCGGGCGGACGGCGGCATGACCATGTATTACGGCGAACGGGTGGAAAAGGCCCGGGACGCCCATGTTTTCGCGCCGTCTCCCCGGTGGTCGGCGGAAGACGCGCGGCGCGAGGACCGGGTGGCGCTGGTGACCGGCAGCGGCAAGGGCGTCGGCGCGGGGATTGTCCGGGTCCTTTGCGGCGCCGGGATGAAGTGCGTCATCCACTGCAACACGAACCGCGGGATGGCGGAAGAGCTCCTGGCGCAGGTACGGGAGGCCGGCGGCGAGGCCTTTATCTGCCAGGCGGACGTGTCCGACCCTGCGCAGGCGCGGGCCCTGGCGGAGGAAGCGGTGAAGCGCTGGGGACGGCTGGACGTGCTGGTGAACAACGCCGCCCTGCAGCTCAACCGCTTTATCGACCAGTACGACGAGGAAACCCTGGGCCATCTGTGGGACGTCAACTTCGGCGGTTACTGGCGGATGATCAGAGCGGCGCTGCCGTGCCTGCGGAAGAGCCCCATGCCCCGGATCATCAATATCGGCAGCGTGCATGGGAAGCGGCCGACCTGCTTTGACGCGGGCTACGCGATGACCAAGGGCGGCGTGAAAATGCTGAGCCGGGAGGCGGCGCTGGAGCTGCAGCCGGAGGAGATCCCAGTCGTTTGCCTCAGCCTCGGCGGCTGCCGGATCGAGTTCAAGACCGGCAAGCCGGACTTCTGCAACCGGCGGCCGACGGAAACCATTAACCGGGAAATACGGAAACCGGACCGGCTGGTGCTGCCGGAAGAGGTCGGGGAGGCGGTCCGCTTCCTGTGCTCCGAAGCCGGCGCGGCCCTGACCGGGGACTGCATCCGCATTGACTGCGGACAGATGCTGAAATAAAGGACGGGAGGAGCAAGCGATGTTCTTTAACGATCGGGATACCATCATCCGCCTGACGCCGGAATGGACCGGGGAGCGGCTGCCGGACGGCCGGCCGATGGTCAGCAAGGATATTCTCCGCCGGATGCGGAACATCACCTTTGAGGAGGCCTGGGCGCCGCTGTGGGACCGGGGATACCGGAACAACTGGGAATGCAGTTTCAAAGTGACCTCTCCCGGGACGATCCTGGTCGGCCGGGCGGTTACGGCGGTCATGGTGCCCCGCCGCCCGGACCTGGATAAGGTGCTGATGGACATCGGCACGAAGGAGGAAGGGCACAAGGGCTTCTTCAACCAGTGGGTGATCGACAACCTGGTGGAGGACGACGTGGTGGTCGTGGACCTGTACGACAAGATCTTCGAGGGTACCTATGTGGGAGGCAACCTGTCCACGGCGATCCGTACCCGGACAAAGACCGGCGGCGCGGTCATCTGGGGCGGCGTCCGGGACCTGCAGCAGATTGAGGAGATGGATCACTTCCAGATCTTCTACCGGGGAACGGATCCGACGGGCATCGGCAACTGTTCCATGACCGGGTACAATATGCCGTGCCGCATCGGCCAGGCAATCTGCATGCCCGGGGACGTCGTGCTGGGCACGGTCAGCGGGGTTATCTTCATTCCCGCGCACCTGGCCGAAACCGTGGTGGTCCGGGCGGAAAAGAACCACGTCCGCGACATTTTCGGCTTTGACCGGCTGAAAAGCGGAACCTACACCACGGCCCAGATTGACCGGCTGTGGACCGTAGCCATGATGGAGGACTTCCTGGACTGGTTCGCGAAGGATCCCCGCGCGGAGGGGTACCGTCACCTGACCTGGGAGGAGGAAATGGAGGAATCCCGGAAAGCGGAGCAGGATGAGCAGCGTCCGAACCGGTAAAACGGTGAACCACAATATCTTGTGGTATAGCGGGGCCTGAAACCGGAATAACGGATCAAAACAGGGGACCGGGATCGGTTCCGGAAGAAAAAAAGCAAAAAATCAGAAAAAAACAGACAAATTCCGAAAAAAAACGAAAGCGTTGATTCACAACAGTTGCAAACGTTTTCGAAAACCCTGGAACCTGTGTAAAATGGGCGTTTGGGCCCGTAACACCTACATTTAGTGCTTGAAAATTTGTTTTGGTGGGGGTATACTTATTGCCACTGAAAAGAATATTGGCTTTTTCCTGTATTTAATCAAATTTCATTTGGAAAGGAAGAAATGCTGATGAGCGTAGTCAATCCGGCGAAGCCCGTACCGAGAGGAAAGCATGCTTCCCAGGGCGGGTGGAAGCGGCAGGCGGCCTATCTGACCATGGTCCTTCCTGGCGTGGTTTTCCTGCTGATGTTTGCCTATCTGCCCATGCCCGGTATCGTGTTGGCTTTCAAGAGCTACCAGATGACGGTGCCGAAGGCCGGCGACCTGTTCCAGAATGTTTTCCTGAACAGTCTGGTAAAATCCCAGTGGAACGGCCTGAACAACTTCGGCTACCTGACAAAGGACGCCTGGATGCTGATCCGCAACACGGTGGGGTACAACCTCCTGTTCATGATCGTGGGCGTCTTCCTGCAGGTGGGCCTCGCGGTCATCATCAATGAAATGCGGAACCGCAAAACCGCGAAGGTTTATCACACCATCGCCTTCATGCCCTACTTCATCAGCTGGATCGTGGTCATGTACGCGCTGTACGCCATGATCGCCTACAACGGCTTCTTCAACCAGGTCGGGGCGAGCATGGGGCACGAAGCGGTCAAGTACTACTCCCAGCCCGGGTACTGGCCCTGGATCTTCCTGATCGCGAATATCTGGAAGTATACCGGCCAGGGTTCCATCATCTACCTGGCTACGCTAACCGGCTTTGACGAGCAGCTGTACGAAGCCGGCGCCATCGACGGCGCCAGCAAGTGGCAGCAGTTCCGCTACATCACCCTGCCGCAGCTGATGCCCACCATCGTGATGCTGCAGATCCTCGCGGTCGGCCGTATCTTCAACGGCGACTTCGATATGTTCTACTCCCTGCCCAACGGCTCGGGCACCCTGACCCAGGTGACCACCACCATTGACGTGTATGTCTACAACATGCTGAAGAAGGGCAACCTCCGTAACTCCTTCGGTTACGCCGGCGCTGGCGCCTTCTTCCAGTCCGTGGTCGGTTTCGTGCTGATTCTCGTCACGAACAGGATCGTGAAGAGGCACCAGCCCGAAATGGCACTGTTCTGATCGGGAAGGAGGAGAGAGCAATGACGACTGTTGACCGCAAAGAGGCCAAACGCCTGATGAAGGCGGAGAAAGAGGCCGCGAAGCACAGCCAGGCCCGCAACCAGATTTCCCGCGGAACCAACCTGGTGTTCAATATCCTGCTGATCATCTTCTGTATCCTGATCATCTTCCCGCTGTGGATCATCATCATTTCCTCCATCACCAGCGAGTCCGCTCTGACCACCTACGGTTACCGCCTCTGGCCGCTGGAGTTCTCGGTGAACGCCTATACCTACCTGTTCCGTGACGGATCCGTAATCCTGACAGCGTACAAGAACACCCTGATCGCGACCTTCGCGGGCACGGTGCTTTCCGTGATTACCGTGGGCCTGTACTCCTACGCGCTGAGCCGGCCGGATTTCCGGTACAAGAAGTTCTTCACCTTCTTCAGCTTCTTCACGATGCTGTTCGGCGGCGGCATGGTGAGCTACTACAACATGACCCGCAGCGTGCTGGGACTGAAGGACACCGTTTGGGCGCTGTTCCTGCCCATGGCGTTCTCCGCCTACTGGGTCATCATCATGCGGACCTTCTATCAGTCTACCGTGCCGGAAGCGATCATCGAATCCGCCCGGATCGACGGCTCCGGTGAGTGGCGGACGCTGCTGCAGATCGTGGCGCCGCTGGCGATTCCAGGCTTCGCGACGGTCGGCCTGTTCAGCGCCATCGGCATCTGGAACGATTTCCGGAACTGCCTGCTGATCAACGACTCCGCCCAGTATTACAACCTGCAGTACACGATTTACCAGACGATGAACAACCTGCGTTTCCTGAAGGAAAACGCGTCCCGCATGGGCGGCGTGAACGTGGCCAACCTGCCGGCGGAAACCTTCCGTATGGCGATGGCCGTTGTCACCGTCGGCCCGATCATCATGGCCTATCCTTTCTTCCAGAAGTACTTCGTCAAAGGTTTGACGGTAGGCGCGGTGAAGGGGTAATTCAAACTGATTTCACGAGCCGCCAGGCTCCTGAAAAAATAAAAAGGAGGAACCTACTATGCGTAAACTGGTATCCCTGTTCCTGGCCCTGGTCATGGTTCTGGCGCTTCTGCCCACCGCTATGGCTGACGGCTACACCCTGGACATCTACTGGGTTGGCAACGGCGACAACGAAGCCGTGCGTGCCGGCGTTGAAGAGGCGATCAATGAATATGTTGAGCCCCTCATCGGCGCGAAAGTCTCCTTCCATATCATTGGTTGGGGCGACTGGAACGACAAGGCCATCAATGCCCTGCAGTCCGGTGAGAAGATGGACATGATCTTCACGGCTGACTGGGAAGGCTACGGCGTTGAAGTTGCCGGCGGCCTGCTTCTGCCCCTGGATGACCTGCTTGAGCAGTATGGCGCGGGCATCAAAGAAACCCTGCCCCAGACCTTCCTCGATGGTGTTAAGGTGAACGGCGTTCTGTACGGCATCCCCACCAACAAGGAACTGTGCGTGCCGGAAGGCCTGATCATCAACAAGACCGCCGCTGCCGCGATCGGCTGGGACGTGACCGCTGATGATGCTTCCAT
>Ga0265298_10004664_pt1 | contig 17406 bp, 23 predicted proteins | sample AusTroGonzalo_MG_3_FD_193486 | JGI IMG/M metagenome (GOLD analysis project Ga0265298, IMG submission 193486) | Bovine rumen microbial communities from tropical cattle in Woodstock, Queensland, Australia - Gonzalo_01 | ecosystem: Host-associated > Mammals > Digestive system > Stomach > Rumen ... | reverse complement strand
TTGGTTTGGCGACCTTGCAGCCGACACCATTGCCAACGGCGGACAACTCACCAACGGCACAGACAAAACCCTGTTCACAATCTGCGACGGCTTGTTTGTACGCCTCAACACCATCGTGACAAACGACCCGAACCGCCTCACCGCCATCACCGCCAACTCGGGCGCAACCTACGCAGCGCAGAAAGCCGCCGTTCTCGTTAGCGGCTACGCAACTGGTATGATGGATTCCATTCTGATGGACGCCCCCGCAGGTGTCAATGCAAGTGGCAACGCAGCCCTCATTATGAACAAGAAACTCGCCGACGCTCTCGCTTGGGACGTGAAACTCTCCTATAAGAGCATTATGCCGTGGACACGCATCTTTGAGGGTGTGTATGTGAGCGACTACGGCGGTGTTCCCGTGATTGCCCTTGAAACTTGGGACTATATGATTAACGCCTATTTCAACACCGCAACGGCTTGGGAAGACCCGTTCCGCGTGGTGTACGCAGACCCGCGTAACCTCCTCGTCGGTGTCGATAAGGAAGACCCCGTGAACGACGTAGACCTCATTTTCGACCGCGTTAATCGTATGAACCACGTTTACGCCACAGGTAAGATTGACACCCTCGTCGGTCAGTCCGAACTGGTGCAGTGCGCTTGGTAAACTCTTCTTTCAATTCTCATAATCCGTGTTCAGAGCCTGCTCGCCGTAATGAAGTGGGCAGGCTCATTTCTTAAATGAAAACATAACAAAGGAAAGATAAAATGGCAAATCTTTGTAATTCACTCATCGCCACCGACATTCAAGCCGATTGCGACAACCTCGGAATCAAAGGACTTGAACCCGACGGCAAAATCATCAACCGCGCAGACATCGACTTTGCGAACTGCGTGATGGATAATGGCAACCCAGCCAACCCGAACATCATCAAGACGATTGTCCTCAAGAGTGGCAAATCCGCGTATGATGTAGCGCAGATGGGTAATACCCCGTTCACAGGACTTGTGTCGAACCTCAACGTCGGCGCATATATCAACACTTGGACGACTGACATTCCCATCGCCATTCTTGCTAACGACCCCGTCGTTGCCCACGAGGTTATCGACGCACTTGCAAACGGCGAGTTCGTTCTCATCTTGAAGAACAAGAATCGTGGCACAGCGGGCAACGCAAAGTATCAAGTATTTGGATATGCACAGGGCTGCCGCGCAAGCGCAGGAACGCGCGACGCATACTCCGAGGACGTGGAGGGCGGTTGGCTCGTCACGTTACAGGAGGCAAACCACCCGAAGTCGGCGATGTTCCTTTACGACACCGACGAGGCAACAACTGATGCAGCCTACGAAGCACTCTAACGCGTATGACCTACGACGAAGCCGTACAGATAACAAACCGATTGAGAGAGAGAGGCAATGCCTCTTTCTCCCCGTCGGAAAAGTCGGAAATAGAACGGCTCTATCCTCTTGTACTGGGTAAGAAGTTCCGCGTCACCTCTTGCCAACGATGCTATCACGACGCAGTTATTGAAATAGCCCTATATTTACGAAGTCACGACACTATGCCCGAAATCAAGGAAAAACTCTACGAACTACGCCACGGCTTTATCATCCATTGCCCCGAATTTCACGGGGGAAAGGTGTTTTCAAATGCAAACATCACCGATGAGATTGCCGCAGAATATTGGGAACGATACCCCAATATGAGGAAGTTCTTTGATAAAGTGCCCGAAAAGCCCGTTTTAAGCGCGTCTAACGGCGCGAAAGACGACGGGACGGGTAATGTACCACAGACGGTGAAAAAACCGCGTAAAACCAAAAAGGCGAAGAAATAAGATATGAACGTCAAAACCGCCAAAAAGCCGAAACCGCGCGTCGAGGAAGACTATTCCAGTCGCTTCAACGTGGAAACCTACGGCGAGGACAACCTGTATCCCCAAAACCTGCAACGCATCGTACAGGCTTCGGGAACGGCGACGCTGTGCCTCAACCGATATGCAAAGTTCGTCGAGGGCTTCGGCTTCGGCGGTGACCTTGCAACGTTAATCATCAACGACGATGGTATCACGGCAGACGATTTGTTGCACGATGTGGCGGGCGATCTCTGCGAGTTCGGAGGCTTCGCCGTTCACGTCAATTACAACGTACTGGGCGAGATAACAAGTCTGCATCACGTTCCGTTTGAGTATTGCAGAATGGAAGCGGAGGACGATGCAGGTTACGTCGCACACATCAAGGTAACAAGTGCGTGGACGGGAAAGAAGCGCAAGAAAGGACAACTCGTCACGCTAACGGAAGAAGACATCAAGTCGTTCCACGTTTTCAATCCCGACCCCGTAGTCGTTGCCTCGCAGATTGCAGCCGTCGGCGGCATTGAGAACTACGACGGGCAAATCCTGTGGGTGTCGATGGACGGGAAACAAACCTACCCGACACCCATCTACGATGCAGCCGTTACCGACATATCGACCGACGAGGGTTTGGGCAACGTGAAATACAGGAGCGTTCGCAGTAATTTCCTTGTCGCCTGTATGTTGCTCACGAAGAAGGGTGTACCATATACCAACGAACACGGGCGTTTGGTCTATAACGAAATGATTTCAGCCGACGACCTACGGAAGTTTCAAGGTGACGAGAATACGTCGAAAATTATGCTTGTCGAACTTGAGGACGACGAGGAAAAGCCCGAAATCGTAGATTTCCCGACGCGTAACTTTGCAAAGGAATACGAAACGACCGACGCCTCCGTAGTGGAACGCATATACGCCCAGTTCCATCAAGAATTGTTCTACGCAATCCGTATGGGGAAACTTGGTTTTTCGGGTAGCGTAATGCGCGATGCGTATGAGTACTATTCGGGAGAAGTGACAAACGAACAGCGTTTCATCGAACGTGCGTTTCAGAGGGTTTTGCGCTCTTGGAATATCGAGGAAGTGCGTTTGTATCCTGTCGGTATTATGCCAATGAGATACGGAAATAGCGAGGAGGAAAGTGTATGATAAACGAACATAAACACCTTATCAACGTAGAGGACTACAAGGCACTCGCCCGCCCTGCATCCGTACACCTTGACGACGACGAGGTACAGGCGTATATTGTCGAGTGCGAAAATACAATCATTATCCCCGCGATTGGTTACGCAAACTTCAACAAAGCCGTTAATTCGCTGACGTTCGACGACACGTTCGACGACACGTTCTCCGCGTCTATATGGTTGGATGGCGGCGAGTTCGTTGCCGACGTGTGTGGGTGTCAGCCGAGGACGGAATGGTGTGTCGGGTTGCGTACTACTCTCGCGTATTTCGTCTATGCCAAAATGTTACGCGCAGACGGCACAACCGTTTCACGCGCAGGAGCAATGAGGCATAACGATCAGTATGCACAGCACATCGACCCCAACCGCAAGCAATACGACGACACGATGAACGTCGCCGAACAATATCTCGCAGGGTGTATGTTGTACGCCAAAGTACATACAGCCGAATGTAATGCAGTTAAACCAATTAAGGGACAACGCGCCCGTATTAAAGCCATAGGATGAGAAAATAATGCCAACCATCAATGATTTAAGAAACCGCGCCGCGCTCATTGCTAATGCGACGCAAGTAGGAGAGAATACCGCCAACCGCGTAGGCACGGCGTTCGATATTGTCGCCGACTTACTTGAGGGAATGGGTGTCGGACAAGGTATTTTATCAATCGACCTTGCGCAACTGAATACACTCAACACCGCAGCCGACCAAACGGATGCAAAACCGACAATCTACAACGTCACGACATTGCACAATCTTTCAAGTACGACAATAAAGGTCGGCACGTTGTTGGTTTTCTCCGACGGCGGTCGCGCGGTGGTTACGCAGATTTTATTCTCAAACTATCAAGTGGATGGCGGCGGTAATATTTCAAGCCCGAACACGTCGCAAATTACGATGTACTATCGTATGTATAACATCGTGCAAGGAACGTGGAGTACTTGGACGTTGTATGCAGGAGGCGGCGGTGGCGGAACTATCGACCCGTACCCAGTAAGCGGAAGCACAAACCCAGTTGAGAGTAACGGAATTTTTGAAAGGTTGGAAGAAGTTGCTCCAACCATAGACTACGCACATCTTGACGACATAGACGATTACTCTGATATGTTGGCAGAGAAAGCGTCTTATTATACCATTACCAAAAGTCAAGGCGGTAGTATCTATCGAATCGGCACGCTGATGGTATTTGCTAATCATACACGCACGGCGTTATACCAACTACTTGCAACCGACTTTGATTTGGATGCAAACGGGGATATTATCACAAACCAAAGCACAAACGGCGGTTTCAAACTCTTGTGGAGAGGAAAGATTTTTAGCGGTAATGTTCCCGATGGATGGACACTAAACCAGTGGTCGAAGTGGCATTATATCATAGAGCCAAACTATGAGGACATCGACTTCGACGCGCAAGGGCGTTTGCAGTTTGCGGACAAGATGTATGAGCCGACGGACTTTAGCGGACTTGGTCGTTTCTACATTCGCAAGAACATTCAGAACGTGGGCGGCGTTGATAAAAACATCCTCACGCAAGCGTATTTGTCAGAGGCGAATTTTATATACATCATCCAGTATGATTTCGACCTCAACGGGGCGACTATCAATCTACCTGCAAACAGCATTTTGAAGTTTGAGGGCGGAAGTATCAAGAACGGCAACCTTGTCGGAAACAATACAACCATCGACGCAGCACCCGACGCAAAGATTTTCAATCTCAATGTTGCTTTGAGCGGTACGTTTACAAACACGGAGTCCACTCCCTATTGGTACGGCGGCGACCCCAGTTTGGCAGAAACTTCCGACTATATTCAAAAATGCTTTGATGACGTGTTCCCGAATACCTACATTCCAAAAGGTATTTGGAACATCAATAAGACGTTGAACGTCACAGCAACAAGACCGACCACCATTCGGATGGATGGCGATAGGAATACGACAAAATACTATAATACCGACTATTCAGTAATCAAAACGAATGCAGACGTTACAAGCATTAAAGTTGAGTATGTTAGACACGCTTGGATGGCTTGTCCGTTTGCAATTATCGGCGGCTCAATAGAACAAGCGTCGGGATTCTCGTTCACTCATCCTTGCGTCATTATCAGTGGCAACAACGGCTCAAAACTCCGCAACGTGTATATTGATACACTTATAAGCGGTCTTAACGACTACGCAACAAAGGACGACAATAATATCGCCATTCTGATTGTAGCCGACGATAATAACGACGGATTTGCAAACAACGTGAAAATTGCGTCATATATTGATTATTTCAACATTGGCGTGAAAATTCAAAGAGGAACGCAAGCCGCGTGGATTACTGGCGTATATGATACCTCATATATTACGGCAAAACAAGCAATAATCAATGAGGGTGCAACATATTCGTCTTTCGGTGGAACGTATCAAGCGCAACCCGTATTCGCAGATGCAGACAAGGAAACTCCGTTTATACATTCCGACGCGTCGGGGTGTTATTTCTACGGAGCGATATGGGATTTGGGTGCAACTTCGGGCGGTTTATACTCAAACACAATCGGCATAAAAATAGAGTACGGAAACGAGGGATGCGTCATTGCAGGAAACTCCGCGAATATATACCCGCGATTTGTGGATGCGCCGAACGGAACGCTTCGTTCTACTGGTAATATGTATGAACAGCCGCGCAATCAGCGAAATATGCGCGGAATGATGCCTTTTGTTGATAATGGAATTTTCATTGACAGCAATTATTCCTACGCAGCATCCTATGTAAATGGCTTTAGGTTTATGGGAGACATCGGCGAGTTATTCAATCCTTACAACGATAAGACCGTCAGAATACAAAAAACCGACGCAGACCAAGACATAGAGTTCACTCTCACTTTGACGGCTATCGACACGGGCGTAGAGTTATACGATGTTTGCATAGAACAACAGCAGACACGCCCATTTGAGAAAGTGGAGGTTTCTTACTATACAGCCCTCGACGCATTGACACCAGTCATAACGGAGACGATAACATTTACAAAAAACACGAACGTCGCCTTATATAAGCGCGAATACACCCATCTTCTTTCCGCAATGGTGGGAAATGTAAAAAAATGCGTATTGCGTTTCTATCAATTAACGGAGTTATATGCCACTATTAGCGGCATTTACATTCAAACGTCGCACACTGGCGCAATAAACCCGCAACTCTACAAGGGCGAAAGAACCCTCGTTAATTCGACGGACAATGCCCTCGTCCCCTTTGGCTATAATGCCGACAACGTAGGAAATGAAACCCTTTCTGTCAATGGAAGATTGTTACAGAGTTTCGCTACAAAAGTCGGCGACGTGCCATATCTTGAAATTCTGAACATTCAGAATGTTCCACACGGACAAGTTACGCTCGGCATTTCTGCGCGTACTGGTTTTGCCGTATATTGTGCCACTCTTGGCGGTAACATCAATTCTCCGCGTGTGTACGTTGAAAAAATCGCAGGAAATATCGACATAGAGATTGTGGTATACACAAAGACGGCAGATTCCCGTCTGAATGTGCAAATCGGCGCGAAACTGGTGTCGGAGCGAATTAGTGTGTGTTGTTTGGGTTGTTCCGTTTGGGGATATGTTAAATTTATCTCCGCATACGATACGGCAAACTTTTCAGCCCTCACACCTACCGCAATACTACACAAGGGAGCGACTGCCGACAGACCGACAGCAAGAATAGACACGGGATTTCCGTACTTTGACACAACGCTTGGTAAATATGTCTATTGGGACGGCACAAAATGGATAGACGGAACGGGCGTTCCTGCCGCTAATTCGCTGAAAGTCCTCTCTATCTCTCAAACGGATTACGATAACCTCGGAACTTATGACAGCAGCACTCTTTATGTAATCACATCGGTATGAAATTAGGAAGTAACGACATAACGCTTGCAATCGGAAATACCCCCGTCGATAAGGCATATTTAGGGAGCGAGTTGGTGTATAGTTCCGCGACCCCTCCATTGCCTTATGACGCAGAGGTGGAATACATTGATATGTACGACCGAATCAGCGGTGAACTATTCGGAAACGCTGGCACGGGCGACTTTGGTGTTGGAGGCGATATATAGGAGATAAAAAAATGTGCGGAATTAAAGATTTAACCAACGCGTCAAAAGCGGACAAATGTTGTATTTGTAAAATCACGTTTGCCGTATGCTTTTTGGTTTCCCTATCTCTCATAATAGGCGGTTTTCTGATGCCCCCGATGGGAGTAATTGACGGCAGCGTGCTGACCGCCGTCGGCGAGTTGCTTTTGTTCCCGACCTTGCTGTATGGCTACCGCGCCATTGAACTCGGCTACGAAGTCAAAATCCAACACGGCGAAACAAGCGTGGAGATACATAACAAGGAGGATGGCGAATGAAGTACTTTACGATGCAGGAACTTACGGCGAGTGCGACGGCAAGGCGCAAGGGGATTGATAACACGCCCGACGCACAAGCGAAAGCCAACCTCACGGCACTTGTGGCGAACGTCCTTGACCCGTTGCGTGAAAAGTGGGGCGCACCCATCGTCGTGACATCGGGTTTCCGTTCCGTGAAACTAAACAGGGCGGTCGGAGGTGCAGCACGTTCGCAGCATTGCAAAGGACAGGCGGCAGACATTCGCAGCGTTTCAGACACGAAGAAAGACAACAAACGTCTTTTTGAACTCGTCAAGGCAAGTGGATTGCCGTTTGATCAACTAATAGACGAATACGATTACGACTGGGTACACGTTTCATTCAGAATCGGGGCAAATCGGCGTGAAGTCCTGCACGTTACGCGATAGTGTTTACGAGAAACGCATTTATTTGCGTTTTAAGCGGCTTTCTTACCCGTGCCTTATAAAGTGCACACCCGAACGATAAAAACGCGATAGAACGCAAAATAAGAGGAAATAAGATGGTAATAGTAAAAGAAGTGCAATACATTCCGTCGGAACTCACGTTTCCGATAACGATTGAGGCGCAGGGTTTCGATCAAGACGCGGACGACTGGGACGTGACGTGTATGGTCGGGCGCAAGAGTACGAAATGCAGTACAATTCGCAACTCGCAAGGCAACTGGTTTTTCCTGTTGGAAACTGCGGAGTTGAAATCGGGAATGTGCCACGTCGTTGTCGAGTATGATATTCCCGACGTTGCCTACCCCGACAACCTCCGTCACGTTGTTTGGAAACACGAACTTTGTTTACTGAAAGACGTATGAACGAGTGCGGAATAATAACCATCGGTCAGCCCGGCGGACTGGTGACCATTGGGCAACCTATCTGCGGCGCAGTACCACGCGAACCGCTTGACGACTTGCGCGAGATACTGGAGGGAATCATCAATCGTGAAACAGGGTGGGAGCAGAACATAGACAAGATTCTTTGTCTGCAAATGCAAAAACAATACGCTCTTGCGGCGTGGTGTGGCGATAATTATTACGTCTTTTGTTGTCCTCGCGTCGGAACGTGGTTTGGATACATCGCACTCGGTGGGCAGGATAACGGCAACCATTGGGAACTCGGCGGGCAGGTGTCCGTTTATCCCGATTTCATTACGTCGGACGAACTCCTGTTGGGACACGATTATACCTACGTCTATGCAACTGCGGAGGAACTGGAGGCAATAACGGCAGAGGCAACGGAAGTCGTCGGCGAAACAATCACGTTCCGCGTATTAACTGGCGACACAAGCGGTTACACGCTATATGACTACATCCGCAGCGAGGGCAACAGCAAACTACAACTCGAACAGGTTTACACGCTCGGAGGTGGTTTTGAGGTCGATTTAGAGCCCGACGGGTATGAGTATAGTCGCGCGTTCGGCGATATGGCGAGCGATGCGTGTTGTTACATCAACGAGTTTGCCGACGTTACGTTTTGGCTTGAGTGCCCAACGCAGCCGTATAAAATACAAATGCAGATGTTCACGGGGCGCAGCGTTGTCCGCGTGGAGGGGCATTACGACAAGTTCCTCACGTTCCTTAATGGGGAGCAAAAGGAACAGCGCAACCCACTCGATATTAACTGGCGATTCTGTCTGTTTGGAAACAACAAAGGATATTACAAAGGGCGTATCTACGCCGTGCGTATCTTCTCGTTATGGGAGAGTGGGAACTACTTTGACGAGTGGTTGCCTTGCACAAACTCAAACGGCGTGGCGGGCTTGATATGTATGCAGCAGGGCGGCAACTTCTTAACGACTGGAGGTTTATCGTGCGGAAACTTGTAACATTATTATTTATTACTTTGTTATGTTCCTGCGCCACAAAACGGGAGGTGACGGAGAACGTGCGCATCGTGGAGGTACACGACACTTTGCGCGAAAACGTCTTCCATACCGACAGCGTGTTTGTCCGTGACAGCGTGCGCGTATGGGTGCAGGGCGACACAATCCATCACGATCGATGGCGCGTTGAGTACCGCGACCGATGGCGTGACAGGGAGGTTGAAGTAATACGGGAGAAAACCGACACACTCGTTCAGACGCAAATCGTCTATAAGGAAGAACATCGTACTTTGTGGCAAAAGACGAAATCCTCTGCCCTGTGGTTTGTCGGTGGAGTTTTAGCAATGTGTCTTATCATAATAGGTTTTTATAAAAGGGTTAAAGGTTAGTGTATCATTTTTCATAATTAGGTTATTTTTATTAAGTTTATTCGCAGGGGTTGCCAGTCGTGAGATTGACAACCTTTTTTGTAAAAATATGTATAAAAACCACTATAAAACAAGATATTTTATTAAAAAACTTAAAAATCGGGAAAAATTATCCGTAAATGTTTGTTTTATAAATATTTTGTATGTAATTTTGCAACGTGAGATACAAACAACAACAACAAACAACAAAAAATTCAGAGTTATGACAACGACAACATTAAACTACGGAACAAGTTACATCAACAGCAACTACCGCATCAAGGTTGCAGGTGTAAATGAGGAGAACGGACAGAAGTTGAACACCCTCGTAGGTGTTAGCGGTTTACTCAACCTTATTGGCGCAGAACTTTTTAACAAGTTTATGGAACGCCGCGAGAAGTGTATGGACGACGTTTGCGTTTGCAAGTTGCGTCGCGGTTTGAAAGTTAGTTTTTACGTTAAGTAAGAGAGTAATAACAAAGTATATATTAACCTATTAAACAACAAAATGAATATGGAAACGAAAGTTAAGAAAAACGTGTATCAGATGGTAACGGAGAGAGTAATGGAGCAGATGAAGCAGGGAATTATCCCGTGGCACAAGCCGTGGACGGGTACGCAGGGTACAATCAACTATGTTACGCGCCGACCTTATTCAATGCTCAATCAAATCCTTTTAGGTCGTGAGGGCGAGTGGATAACCTACAAGCAACTCAAAGAGCGTGGCGGTCAAATCAAAAAAGGCGCAAAGGCGGGTTTCGTGGTGTTTTACTCGCCGTACTCATACGAAAAGGAGGTGCAACAGGAAGACGGCACAACCATCACGGAAATTAAGACAATGCCCGTATTGAAGTACTACAACGTTTTCCACATCGACGATTGCACAGGCATCGAGAGCAAGAACGAGAGCAAACCTGCAAAGGAACTGAAACCCGTTGAGCGTGCCGAAGAAATCATCAACAACTATGTTACGCGCGAGGGGTTGAGGTTTCAGAACGACAAGGAAAGCGATCGCGCGTGTTACTCGCCCATCACGGACAGGGTTATCGTTCCGATGTTGAGCCAGTACGACATCGTGGAGGAATACTATTCGACGACGTTCCACGAACTCACGCACTCGACGATGTTAAAGAACAGGTGCGACCGCACAAACGACAATATCCTTGCAGCGTTCGGAGGCGACGACTACTCACGCGAGGAACTGGTTGCCGAACTGGGTGCGACGTACCTCTGCACGGAATCGGGACCGGATAGTAAAAAGGCGTTCAAAAACTCCGTTGCATACCTGCAAGGGTGGTTGAGGGCACTTGCAAACGATGAAAAGATGATTGTTTGGGCAGCCTCACGCGCAGAGAAAGCCGCCCGTTACATACTGGGTGAAAATCAAAAATAAAAGGTCACGGGGAGGGTAACCGCCTCCCCACAATATAACAAAGTATTATGAAACTATATGTTATTCTAAAGTGCGACAAGCGTGACATTCAAAAGATTGTGAACGTAATAGGTATTACTGCCGACTACGACAATGGCGTGAAGTTCTGCAAGCATAAGAACGAAACGCAATCGGACTATTTCTACAAGATACAATATTGCCCGTTCAAGCGCGAGATAGTGTTGAAATAGTCAAAGTTTGTTAAACGCTTGCAAGGGTGGAAAATTATTCCTACCTTTGCAGCGTTGTTTAATGGGGATACTTTCATAACTCTGAAAATCTCACGTTCCCCGTCAAGACGCATCCAAAAGGGTGCGTCTTTTGTTTTACGCGTTTATTTGCGTTTTAACGCGTTTTCTTTCTTTACCTGTATAAGTTATTACCCACACAAAGATAACGCGGCAGACGCAAAATCTCGCAGAAATAACTACCTTTTGCCGTATAATACCCAGTCGATAACTCGTCGGTTTGCCTCATCGATCTTTGTCGTGTCGCGTCTTATATATACGGCTGTCGTTGCGTTTCTTGCAGCGTGCCCGAGGGCTTGACTTATCACATCGTCGGGAACATCAAGGGCGGCGGCGATGGTTGCCCACGAATGGCGGGCGTAATACGTCGTGATACCCTGTGGAAGTTCTTGATTGACGCGCCCTGCAAAATGCCTGTAACCAGTTGCACCCTCAACCCACGAAAGGAGAAACTCTTTCCCTCGGTTGCGTTGTATCAGTTCCATCGCTTCGGGTTCGACCTTGATATTATAAAGTCGCTTCGTTTTTTGGCGGTTGTATTGTATGCGCCCGTGATGGAGGTTGTCGGGAGTGAGCAAACACAAATCACCGATGTTTATGCCTATCAGCAGGAACGACAAACAAAAGGCATCGTAATAACGTTGTTTCCATTGGGGAACGTCTGCCGTGAATATCCTGCGGAGTTCGTCGGGCGTAAGACTTCGTTTCGGTGTTTCTACGGGTGTAATGCGCAAACGTCGGAACGGGTATGCAGTCGTAATCTCGTTGTCGATTGCATCGTTAAAGACGGCGCGAATGTTCCGCAGATGGATATTGCGTGCATTGACCGACGGCGACGTACTGGCACACCAACGGAAGAAACCCTCTAACCACGATTTCGTAATGTCCTCAAATCTTGCGTCTGACGCGTTCAAATCGTATCGGCATACCTGCACCCACGTCGCATCGTATAACGCGCGTGTGCGTGGGTTTTCGTGCGTCTGCGTGAAATGTGCGTACCACTCTCCAAACGTTACGGGCTTCTTTGTGTCGGGCGACAGGTATTTCCGTATCTCGTCACGGACACCGATGGCGTTTAACGTCTTGAACACTCCCGTCGCTTGCAGGGCGAGGGCGGCGTTTTTCCATTCGGTCAGTTGTTGCAGGAGGAACGTATTAAGGAAACCTTTGTTCGCGTTGTTCACGACAAGACACTTGCGGTTATCCCACTCGTCTTTGCGCACGGAGATACCGAGCGAGTGACGGGCGGTCATTCCCTTGTGACTTACGACTATCTTCACGGGGTACGTTCCGTCTTGTTTGCGAACGCGCGTGTCGAGGGTTATTCTGATACTTGCCATATATTTGCACTTGTTTTGCAACTGAATACGCCCCAATCCTACACGCTGCATCAACCAGTGACAAAATGTCACCAGTTGAAACAACGCAAGGATAGACGGGAATTTCCTGCGGAGAGGACAGGATTCGAACCTGCGAAACCCTTTAGGGGTTTACACGCTTTCCAGTTGTCTACACGGGCGGCGTAAATAATTGAGGCTCAACGGGGTTTTTGCGTGGGCGACCGCGCTTGCGCTTTATTTGCACTTTTTTCTTAATTCCGTACATCGCTGCAACCTTGTCCGCATCCCATCCGTCACGGAACTGGTTTCCCTCTCCGAGTAACAGCCAAGTCGGGTTGAACATATAGTCACGAACGAGTACGGCAATCCACGCAGGTTGCATCATAGACGTGTGTTCGGGGGTGTTATCCCTCATCGTAACCATATTCCATCTATTCCACCCGTAGCGGTTGCACAGGGTTTTCAGTCCGCGAATAATTTTCGCGTCACGGAGTGTTTCTACTGCGTCGAAGAAACGCCCGATAATTTGTACGTTCTCGTCTTTCATTTCTCCTGCATTTTTTCGATAATGGTTAAAAGGCGGTCGATTTGTTCGTCACGCTTCTTGAGTGCGTCGTACCCGTTGAGGCTGACGTTATTGTCACCGCCTATCGTGTTATTAACTTGATTGTTCGTCACTCCACCGCCATAGAACGATGAAACGGGAACGCCCATAATCTCTGCAACCTTTTCCAACGTTCCCGACTTGACATCTGCAGCGTGGAACACGTTGTTTAGTTGTTGAGGCATTATTCCGAGTTTCTCTGCAAGAGCGTTCATCCTCATTCCCGAACGCTCTATTATATCTTTGAATTCTTTACCAGTCATATATTAAAATACTTATAAAAATAATTAACAAAATATAAAATAAACAGAATTGTTTGGTAGAATAAATTATTTTGCTTAAATTTGCAAACGAATTGCAAAACACCTTTGCAAAGTTAAGTAAAACATTTTATAAAAACAAGAAAAATGAGAAAAAAATTAGAACTTAAAACACCGAAGGAGTTGGAACGCGAGGCGCGACACTCTGAAATCATTGCCGAGTACCGCAATATGCGGAACACGTATTCAGATGCACCGACGTGGAGAATCCTTGCAGAACTTTCCCGTCGCTTCTCGATCACCTCTATGGGTATTATGAGGATTTTGGAACGTCACAATGTTTACACACCATCACACATTCCAAGAAAATGAAGAACTGGGACAAAGATCAATGGAGAGAGTTTTGGAGTTCGGGCGCAATCATTATCCCTGCCCTCGTAGTGTTTTACCTCTTAATCTGCATTACAGCGTGACACCGATAGAGCCACAGGTTGCCGACACAGGGCGTTACAGCGTGACGGAAGTATGCAAGGCACTTGCAATTCATCGCAGCACGTTGGAACGTTACCGCAAGGCACAGCGAATCAGATGCGGTTGGCGAATGACAACTGGCAGAAAGTACTACACTGGCGCGGAAATTAAACGCCTTTGGAGAACATTATAATAAGTATTATTAACTCATTAAACAACAAATCAAATGGAAGAAAGAATTAAGTTAATCATTGACGGCAACGATAAGTACTTGTTGCCCGAAGAAATCCAAAAGGAGTTCGACGCATTAAACGAACTACTTTCCGAAACGCGAAAGAACGTAAACAACTGGTGGAAGAAATACCAACAGGAATGGGACGAGAAAATGGAGGCATACAAAACGATGCGTCTTTTGCTCACAACTGGCGAAAAGTTGTTTACTCCGTACACGAAGCAATTACAAACCCTTAAAGATGAATAAAGGATTATGGAAAAGAAAAGTTATTTTCAGATTTTGAACGCCATCGACGTTTCGGAACACGTAGAAAAGAAGTCGAACGGCAAAGTGGAGTTATCTTACCTGTCTTGGGCGTGGGCGTGGGCAGAAGTAAAAAAGGCGTTCCCCGATGCGACATACACGATTTATGAGAACGCGGACGGGTGGTTTTATCACACCGATGGAAAGACGTGTTGGGTTAAGACTGGTGTAACCATCAACAACATCGAACACATCGAGTATCTGCCCGTAATGAACAACAGGAACGCGTCAATACCTGCAAATGAGGTGACATCGTTCGACGTGAATAAGGCGATACAACGCTCATTAACGAAAGCCGCAGCCCGTCACGGAATAGGTCTGTATATCTACGCAGGTGAGGACTTGCCCGAAGACGTGAAGAAACAGCAGGAGGCGCAGCGTGTTGCGCAGGAGCGCGAGAAACTGGATAAGGCGTTGCAATCGGTTGCCGATTGTGTGAGCCGTGCGGAACTGACGGCAATTTGGAAAAGTAACAACGACTTGCATACCGACCCCGAGTTTGTGAGTGCCGTCACGGAGAAAGGTAAAACATATAACAAAGAATCGAAATGAATATGACAAACAAACTTAACGAGTGCCCCGTGCTGTTTGATGCACGGGCGCACACTTACACCCTCGGCGACAAGAGCCTTTCGGGTGTCACGGCGATAGTAAACTGGTTGTTTCCTTACGTTGGAATCCCCGACAGGGTGTTACAACTTGCAGCCGACAGGGGTACGGCGATACATAACGCTTGCGCCCTTTGGGATGACGCGCGTATAGTGGACGACACTTACCGCGAGGAAGTCGTAGCGTATCAAAGCCTCTGCGACGTAGCAGGGTTGAAAAACTTTGTATCTGAATATCTTGTTAGTGACTGCGAGAACTATGCAAGTTCCATCGACAAGGTGTATTTTCCCAACGGCGATGAGTACCCACTCGCAGACATTAAGACATCGAGCCAGTTTTACGAACACAAAGTCACATTGCAGTTGAGTATCTACGCATACCTTTTTGAGTTGCAGAACCCGACGAAGAAGGCAGGGAAACTCTTTTGTATTTGGTTGCCGAAACCCGAATACGGAAAACCGAACATCTTTGAGGTGCAGCGCATACCGAAAGGGATAGTCCTCGACATTATGGAGGCATACGAAAACGACGATAATAAAGACTGGTGTCGAAGAATGATTTATGAGCATTGCAAACAAGTTCCCGCAACGCAGGACGAGAAACTCCCTGCAAACCTTAAAGAATTGGAGGAAGAAATCGCCCGTATTGAGGTGAGCGTCAAGGAAATGGAGGCACGCTCAAAGGTATTGAAATCGGGTTTGTTGCAACTGATGCAGGAACACGACAAATGGAAGTGGGAGGGCGAGAAAATCGTTATCACGCGCAAGAAGGGCTCGACGAGTATGGTGGTCGATAGTACGAAGTTAAAAAACACGTACCCGAACATCTATGCAGAGTGCAGCAAAGAGAGAGTAACAAATGAAAGTTTAACCATCAAAGTAAAATAAGGATATGATTATTGTAAGTTTAGTCGGAAATCTCGGTGCAGATGCCGAGGTAAAGGAATTGAACGGAAGAAAGTACGCGTCGTTGCGTGTAGCCTCAACACGCAAACAACAGCAGAACGGGCAACGCGTAGAGATCACGACGTGGGTAAGTGTACTTGCATCGTATAATGAAAACCTCCTGCCGTACCTCAAGAAAGGGCAGAGTGTTTTTGTTAATGGCGAGGCAACTATTAACACCTATCAGAAGCGCGACGGCGGTACGGGTGTCGATGTGAGTATGTTTGCGGATAAACTCGCCCTCGCAGGAAGCCCTAAAACCGACGCACAGGGGGCGAACGCCACACAGATGGGCAACTACCCACCCCAACAACAGAACGCGCAGCCTACGACGTTTTTCGGTACAAATAACGATGAACCTCCGTTCTAATGAAAACAGCGATATTAACTAAACAGGGCGGTCGGGTTTCGGTCGATACCGACCTCGACGCCCTTTTCTCAACGTTGCGAAATGGTGTTTACTCAATCATCATTAAACGCAAGCAGGAACAACGGAGCGTATCTCAAAACGCGTTGATGTGGATGTGGTTTGGGTGCATAGAAGAACAGACTGGCACACTCAAGAACGACGTGTATTTGTACTACCGCTCAAAATTCCTTGGCAAATGGACGAGCCTCGCAGGGGAGCGACCCGTTTGGACTTCTTTAGAAACGAGCAAGTTGACAAAGGAACAATTTACGGAGTTTCTTAATCATATTCAAGCCGATGCAGCCGCCGAACTTGGTATTACCCTGCCAACGCCCGACGACTTGCATTGGGAGGCATTTTTTCAACAATACAAATAACCCTTCAAACAACGAACAACAATGAGTAAAAAAGAAACAAAGTCGGGTTTCGGTAAATATCTGCCCGAACACGAACGCGTACAATGTGCGCTCAAATTTATTAAAAAACATCGTGATTCATTAAAAGGCATGACGCTCGATGAGGTTATGCGGGAGTTTCGCAAAAACCCGACAGACTATATTCGCGGACGCGTAACCCTCTCAATGACAGATGAGAACGCGATACGTCACGCCTACGAAAGCGCGATTCTCACCCCTGCATTATTGAGCGAAGAAAAATAATTCCAAAAATGTTTGGTAGATAAGCAGGAATTTTGTAAATTTGCAACGTGAAATAATTTGCAGCATGATTCAATCAAAAACATACACCGAAGCACCCGTGGCACGATTACAATGATCGCGCCCTGCTACTGCAAGGCAGTTCACGACGGGTCGCTTCGGTGATTTTTATAAGAGGACGACAATATGACACTCTTTTGCATTAATTTAGAGAAAGGCGACTTAATTTCTGAATCGTTAAACACTCGACAACTGGCAAA
>Ga0265298_10004663_pt1 | contig 17407 bp, 10 predicted proteins | sample AusTroGonzalo_MG_3_FD_193486 | JGI IMG/M metagenome (GOLD analysis project Ga0265298, IMG submission 193486) | Bovine rumen microbial communities from tropical cattle in Woodstock, Queensland, Australia - Gonzalo_01 | ecosystem: Host-associated > Mammals > Digestive system > Stomach > Rumen ... | reverse complement strand
ACTGTTCTCCTGCGCGCCGTTCACGCCGACGTATCCTTTTCTGGTCAGATAATTGCCGACATCACTGATGACAGGAGACTGGCTGGCACGGAGGAACGGATGTTGACTGCCGCTGGGTCCGCCATTTCCACAGTATCCAAAGATGCCACAATAGTTGTTGTTATGGCTACCCCCATCACCCAGCCAATAGTCGGTATCGGCGTGGACGACGTAGAACTCCTGCAGCCAAACATACTTGTCCGGGAAGGTCAGTCCAGACGCCGTGTTCGTTGGATATGCCGACCTGCCTTCGGATGGAAGCTGCTCGTAGTTGTAGTACTCGCCGAAATCGACAACCGGGATGGCCCGACCAGAATCCGCGATGATGTTGTCATTGTCAAGATGTACGGTGCGATATGCAGGCTTCTGCTTAGGCGCGACCGCTGGAGACGGGTTTGTCGCGTCGTTCCCATGGCCGCTAATGTCCTTCCAACGAGTGACGAAGTTCGTTCCGTTGACGGTCTCGTACTCGACCGAATCCTCGCGCATGGCGTCGAGGTGCGCCCAGGCGTCGACAAGAGGGTCGCACCAGAGCGAAAGCGAACCACCCTCGACCGACACCGCCGTCACGTCCGTGGCTGTCGGGTCGAAGAGCTGCACCGTCGCCGCGCCATCGCCCTTCTTGACAACCGCCCCGTCGCCTTCGCGGACGAGCTTGCCGTACGTCATGTCGGTATCGTTGTCGAAAACGGACTCGACGCCATCGCCCAAGGAGAGCATGCCGACAGACGAAATGGTCCTGTCAGCCGGGTGAGTCCCGCAGTTCCATTTCGCCATCAGGTAGCGCTCGGTGTCGAGCCTCTCCTGCTCGGTCAACACGCGGTCGTAGAGAATGACCTCCGCGATCTTGCATCCGCCTGCGCTGTTGCCGCCGTTAAGGTCCGATCCGAAAACGGTCGCCTTGGCCGCGCCGTCCGCAATCTGGAAGGCCCCGAGATGCGTCTTGCCGTCGGCGGGCATCTTGACGTCCGCCGGGTTGACCGTCGCGCCATCGTAGGTCCAGTGCCCGCCGATAGCGGCATTGCCGGCCCAGTCCTCCACCAAGAAGCAGTTTCTGGGATAGGTGCTGCCGCCGTTTCGAAGATCCCATTCATCGCTATTGATGGGATTGCCGTCTTGGTGCGTCTTGTAAAACACGACAAAACCCTGGCGGCAGGTACGGGCAGTGTAGTAGGAACCGTCTTTGTAGAGACGAAGCCAGGTGGAAAGGCCTGAATCGCCATATATCCAGCCGAAATGGCCCTTGTTCGCGCTCGGGTTCATCCACGGCCCAAGATCAACCATGGGGAGCGGACCCGTGGTGGTGTCGAGCGTCGGCCATGCCGCTTGATCGTAGTCGTTTGTGTTTGCAAATATCGTCTTGTCGTAGACTGAATATCCAGCGGGGGACCGGAGCGCGTATCCGTTATTGCGCTTGTCGCGCCAGTCCGTCACGAAGGTCGTCGTCACGCCGTTATAGTTGGAGACTACTGTGTCGAACGCAGTTGAATCAGTCGCGTCGAACCAGGCAGCGGGGTCGGATGCCGGCTGCGGGTTGGCCGAACGCTCCAGAGTGTTCACGAACCGGACCGTTCCGCCGTTGACGACGAGGTTGTTGAGATTCGTGTTGAGCGACTCGATTTCGAGGTCGCCCGCACCAACCTTGACAAATCCGTTCGTGGCGAGCTGAAGTTCGCGGACGCGCGCCGTGCCGGACTCGACGCTAAGCGAAGCGCTTTTAGCAAGCAAAATCGCGCCGTAGTCTCTGATTCCGGCCCCGCGCCACTTCTTCATCAGGTACTCGTTGTTGTGGCGGCGCTCGGCGGCAGTGAGCGTATTGGTGTAGAGGATAATTTCGGCGATCTTGAGCCCGCCCTTGGTGTAATTGTTATGCGTGTCGTTGTCGGGGGAGGCCAGGAACCCCACAGTTCCGCCGCCGCTCCTGTAGCTCGCCGAGACGACATTCATGCGCCGTGAGAAATCATAGATGTGGTCAGGTATGACAGCCTGTCCGTCAAGACGAATCTCTCCCATTGCAAGCTCCGCGGGAAGATTTTTCCAATCCTTGAAAAGCCTTCCGGCGGTCGCATAGCGGGGGAACGCATCACCGGCGAAAGTGGGCCAGGTGCTTGTCGCGTCGTTGTCGCGGAAGACAATGAACATTTCCGCAACATCATTGCGCGTCTCGGACAACGCCAGCCGGGAACCCGTGCCGTGAAGCGTCTTGTTGCCGGCGGTCGTTCCGGAATAGTTAACGTAAGCGCCGAAATTCACCGACTTGAGACCCGTTTCAGGGTCTGTATGCAGAGTCGGCGAGGAATTGCCGGTCTTAGAAGCAGTGATTTCCTTGCCATCCGCGTCGCGCCATGCGGTGATTGCGTCACCATCAAACGTGAGGGAATCCGTGACCGACGCATCAAAACGCGCCCACGCGCCAGGTACAGGAGACGAAACATCATCTTCGCCACCGACGAGTCCAAGCGTTCCGGCGCGAACCTGTGCAATCGAATACGGACCCGGGGAACGGTTGATCGTGAGCTTGCCGGAACCACCGACACTATTCAAAGTGCGGTTCACCTCGAACGCGCCGTACCCGAAGGGATAGTCGAGGCAATCTTCGCATCCAGTCGCGATGCCGAACTGGAAACGCCCCTTTAAGTACGCAGAGCCAATTGTCCGTCCGCCGGCAACGCCATTGTCCGTGAGATACAGTCCGCTTGCCCGAAGGCCATTAGAGTCCTTCATCATCCAGAACCCTTCAAACGGCGTCGGGTCGTTGACTGACACGTACTTTTTCGTGCCGCTTGTCAGATAGAAGTTGTGGTACTTGCCGCCGATGACGGAATCAAGGTACAGCGGAAGCGCCGGAGTCTCCAGACGCTGGTATTTCTCGAACCCTTCGGCGTAGTCAATCTTGATGGAAATGTCGCTACCTGCCGTGTTTTTCACCGTATCTGGTAGCCCAGCGCTGGCCCACGAAATGCTCTCGGCGTTCGCAACTTTTTCGTATGTGTTGGTCGTATTTTCGGCAAACAATGCGTTAGGCGTCAAAGCCACAACGCATAACAGAGCGAAAATCGCCCCCCCCCTCAGAAACGCAAACTTATCTAGTTTCATGAGTTAACTCCCGTTGACACCCATATGTTATCAAAACCTAAGCCCTTTTGTCAAATCCCGAACCACACCCACAACTACGAAGCATTTAGAAACCTATCCAGATTTGAACACTGCAAATCTGGATAGGTTTCCTCGCAATACCAGAGCTGAATCATCCAAGTTTCCAGCCGTTGTAGCGCTTTATGTCGGCGCGCGCGTTGACCGCCGCGTTGTCGGACGTCTCCTTGGCCGCATCCCACTTGATGGACTTCACGCCAGTCTTGATGCACGAGTTCGCGAGGTGCGAAATCGTGATCGAGCGGTGGCCGACTTCGCACGGGCACGCCGGCTTCCACGACGGATCGAAGATCGCATCCACGAAGTCGCTCTCGTGCGAGCCGCGGCTCTTGTGGAGGTGCTTCTCGGTCGGGAGGAGGTCCGACTCCTTCCAGTTGGCGAGGTGTGCGGGCTTCTCGATCTTGCCGCGCGTCACGAAAAGGTCGCCCTTCGGCGCGTAGAACTTGAGCCCGTTGAAGCCAGCGGTGTCGGAATCGCAGACGGTCGCGCGGAAGCCGTTCGCGTAGACGACGTCGAACGAGAACCTGCACGGCCAGTTGAACACCTCGTCCGCCGTCTCCGCGATGTCGCTCGTCACGTTCTCGATAGCGACCGGACCGCCGAGCTCCGTCCCAAGCGCCCACTGGAGGATGTCTATGTGGTGCGCGCCCCAGTCCGGAAGCGCCCCGTTGCCCGTGCGGTCGCTCCAGCGCCACACCATCGGCCCGTGGATGCCGGGGATGATCGCGTTGTCCTCCCAGTGCTGGGCCGGACCCTGCCACATGTTCCACTCCTCGGGCGTAAGTTTCCAGTACTTCGGGAACTCCTTGAGGCGGCGCGCATCGCGCGGAAACCCGTTCTTGCCGGAGTCGTTGTGGGCATAGGAAAGCCCGATCTTGCAGGTCTTGCACTCGCCGAGATATCCGTTAGCGACGAGTTCGGCCGCCTCGCGGAACTCCGACGAGCTGCGCTGCTGGGAGCCGGTCTGGAACGCGACGCCCGTCTTCTCCGCGACCTCGCACATGCGGCGACCCTCGGCGATGGACATCGTGAGCGGCTTCTGGCAGAAGACGTGCTTGCCGGCCTTCATGGCGGCGATGGCCATGATGGCGTGCCAGTGGTCGGTCGTCTCGATGAGCACCGCGTCGATCGTCGGGTCGTCGATCACGTCGCGCCAGTCCGCCGTCGCGCGGCAGGCGTTGTTGCCATAGAACTTTTCCACCACCTCCTTGAACGGAATGCGCCCGCCGCGCCACTTCTTCGACCAGTCGGCGTCATATCCATAGGAGCACGCGTCCGCGACGGGATCGCACACGCACGTCACTTGCGTGCGTGCGTCCTTCATGATCTTGTCCATGTTGCCGCGACCCATCGTGCCGCATCCGATCACTGCCACGTTGATGCGCTCCGAGGGAAGCGGACGACGGACAGACGGACCGGTGCATCCGATGTTGAAGAGCCCGGCCGCAGCCGCGCCGGACGAAGCCAGCAAGAAGTTCCTTCTCGTCAAGTTCATGTTCTATCCTTTCGTATGGGTTTTAATGTCAAACCTTTCACAATCTTTGTCCTTAATTATATCATATCGACAGGATTGCAATAACACTTATACGAAAATAAAAAGAAGTCGATTGCGAAAAGGGTCCGACACCGAAACTCTACCGGGAACGCAGCGCGTATGTGCGGTCAAGCCACCCATAGCCCTCTTTCGAGGTCTGCACAGGCGTCGTCTTCCAGTAGTTCGGATTGAACACCTCGATCGAAAGCCACGGATCCGCCCCCGCCTCGTCGAGATACTCGAAGATCTTCCGCCACGGGGCAAGCCCCGCTCCCGGCCAGACGCGATCGGCCGCGACGAGCTGTTCGCGCGGAGGCGTCCCCGGATAGTCGTTGACGTGCAGAACGGGCAGGAGGTTGCCGCCGAACCTGCGATAAGTCTCGAAGCTGCCGCCGCCGCGGTACGTGTGGTAGACGTCCGCGAGGATCGCCGCGTCCTCCGGCTTGACCATCGCAAGCACGTCGAGCGTCGCCTCGGCCGTGTTCATGTTGACGGAATGCCCCCAGTACTCCAGGAGCGGCTTCACGCCGGTCTTGCGTCCGAGCTCGCACACCGCCTCGAAGCGTTCCGCGATCGCCTTGTTCTCCACGTGCGGCGAGCCCGGCTTGTGCACGCCGAACATGCAGGCGGCGATGAGCGGACATCCCATCTCGGCCAGCACGTCCATGTCCCGCTTCGTCTCCTCGAGGCCTTCCGCGCGGATGGCGGGATCGGGATCGACCCACCGTCCGAAGGCAATGGCGTTGACGAACTCGAGCCCGCCGTCGCGAGCCGCGGCAACGGCGTCCTTCAGCGTTCCCGCCGCCTTTGCCGCGTGGACGTCCTTGAGCCACGGCTCGAAGCCAGTGAAGCCTCCCGCGATCGCCGCCTCGACCTGGGCGCGCAAGTCGAGCCCGTAGCCGCGAATCGACGATGCGTTCAGCGAGAACTTCTTGCGGGGACGCCCGAACGGACCAATGCATCCGCTCATCGCCGCGCACACGCCGCCGACCAGCAGCCGTCCGAGAAAATCACGTCTGTTCATTGCCTGCTCCTTGTCCTTTCGAATGTATTCCGTTAAATGTCCTGTTCACTTCGCCGGCTGCACTTCCTGCTTCCTCGGTCCGTTGAGGGCGAGCCCCGCGAGCAGCGCCTTCTTGCGGTCCGTGTCCTTCGTCGCCTTCACGAGGTGCGACGTCGCCGGCACGCCGTCTAGCGACTCGTACTCGACGTCCCACATCTTCGCCTCGCGGAAGGCGTGGTAAGTCCAGTCGATGTCGTACTCCTCGCAGAGGGCGATGGCGTCGCGGATGTAGTCCGCCGCGCCCTTCGTCCAGGCGATGCAGCTGAACTCGCCGAGGAGCATGCGCGCCTTCGGATGCGCCAGGCGGAACGGAAGGATGCCGCGGTCGAAGTATCCGACGCGCAGCTGGTCGGCGTTCCAGAAGACGCCGTCGACGTAGTTGCCGTAGCTCCAGCGCACGACGGCCGATCCGGGCGGGATGCCGACGCCGAGGTGGGTGATCGAATGCGGCTCGTAGCAGTGCGGCGAGTAGATGACGTTCATCTCCTCGGGATAGTACGTCGTCAGGAAGTAGGTGAGGACGGGCGTCTTCGCGTCGACCTTGCGGATCTCGGCGACTGTCTCGCGGAAGATGCGGTCCCAGACCTGCGGCGCGCAGCCGGGCTCGTTGAGGATGTCGTATCCGTAGAGGATCGGATCTCCCGAATAGCGCGAGGCGATCATCTTCCACGCGCGGCGGAGCGGCGCCGTGTCGTAGTTCTCGGGAATCATGTTGCCGGCATGCTTGTTGGCGCGCGTTCCGGGCGGGGTGTGGAGGTCGAGGACGACCTTGATTCCGTAGCGGCGGCACAGCCCGAGCACGCGGTCGACGTCCTTCATGCGCTCGGCGAGGAGCCGGTCGTAGTCAGCTTCGGTCTCGATAAGCTTGCGGTTGACCTGGATCTGGAGGCGGATGAGGTTCGCGTTCCAGTCGCGGAGCGTGGCGATGTCGTCCTCGGTGATGGCGCCGGCGTTGCCGGGGCTCATGACGCCGCGGAAGCCTCCCGGACGCCGTCTGCCGTAATACGGCCCGCGCTGGATCTTCTCCGCCCTCGGGTTCGGCGGCGCGACCGCCACCGCGTCGTCCGGAACCTCCTCGGTCGCGTAGACGCGCACGGAGTCGATCCAGAACTCGCCGGCCGAACGCTCGAGTCCGAGCGTTAAGTATTCCGGCGGCTCCGACACTCTGTCGAACGCCTCGAGCTTCACCCAGGTCTTCCAGTCCCAGCTGCCGTACTCGGCGTCCAGCTGGGGGTGCCTGCGCTTTCCGGCGACCATGTGCGGAAACATGACCTTGGGTCCGTGGAAGCGCTGCGGACCGCGTCCGACGTCGACGCCCTTGACGTCGGCCTCGATCTGCACGATGCCGGAAAACACCTCCTTCGGGACCTTCAGCCGGGCGAGCGCAGTCCCGCCATTGCTCTTGAAGTACAAGGCGCCGTCGCCCGTGCGGCCTTCGCCCTCCCGCCAGAATTTCGCAGCGTCCTCCCCTTTGTCGCGCAGGGCCTTGACTTCCGCCGCGGAGAAGTCGCACGACCACAGGAGCTTGCCGCGGCGGTACGCCGCCTCGCCCGTCAAGGCGAGGGACGCAACGAGAAGAGCCAGCAGAACCGTACGCATGTCAGGCGCCCTTTCCGAGTCCTTCGAGCTCCCAGCCGGCGCGGTAGTGGCTCCACACGAGCTTGTCCGCCTCGGGATCGTGGAACGAGTCGGCCGCAGGGTCCCACTTGTGCTCGACGTCGGGGATCTGCTCGGCGACGCCGGCGATTATGATCGCCTCCGTCATGTAGGTCGTCCACGAGAAGTCGCTGCGCGGCTTCGTCCCGTCGAGGCAGCAGCTGACGAACTGCTGGTAGTGGTTCGGCGGCGCAGCGATTGCGGACGCGGGAACGACCGTGCCGTCCTTCATCAGGGCGACCGGACCCGGCTGCTGGTGCGGCGCGAGGATCCACCCCTTCTCGCCGACGTAGACGCGGCCCTCGTGCGCACGCTCCTTCAGGGGCGTCTTCTCGAAGAGCGCCTCGATCTCGGCCGGCGGCAGGAACTCGCGCGGCGTCGTCGGATCCTCCTTGATGCCCGAGTACCAGTCCATCTTGAACGGCTTGCCGTCCGTCAGCGACACGCCGGGCATCGTGTACTCGATGTGCGAATAGCGCGGCCAGCACTGCTTGTAGACGGGGTCTTTGTAGAACTCGGGATTGTCGTGCGCCTTCACGGCGAGCGGCATCTTGCGTCCGAGCCCGAGCGCCTGCCACGGTGCGCTCATCATGTGGATGCAGAGGTCCCCGACCCAGCCGTTGCCGAAGTCGCGCCAGTGGCGCCAGAGCTTAGGATGGTACCCCGCGGCGAACGGACGCATCGCGGCCGGACCGATCCACGTCTCCCAGTCGAGGTACGAGGGAACGGGCTCGGCCGGACGGAACGCGCGCGCGCCGCGCGACCCGCCCGTCCGCGTCGAGTACATGCACACGCGGCTGATCGGGCCGATGATGCCGGAGCGCACCATCTCGATCGCCTGCAGGTCGGAGACGCCCGAGGCGTACTGCGTGCCGAGCTGCGTGACGAGCCCCGTCTCGGCCGCGAGCTTGCGCAGGAGCCGCGCCTCGTCGAGGTACTTGCACATCGGCTTCTGGCAGTAGACGTGCTTGCCCTTCCGAAGCGCGTTCGCCGCGATGACCGTGTGGGTGTGGTCCGTCGTGGACACGTTCAGCGAGTCGATCTTGTCGCCTTCGGCGGCCAGGAGCTCGCGCCAGTCGTGGTAGGTGCGCGCGTTCGGACAGAGCTTCTTCGCCTCCGCGAGGAAGTTAGCGTCGGTGTCGCACAGCACGGTGATGTCGATGCCCTTGCACGCGAGGAAGGCCTTGAGGTCGTTCATCGCCATGTTGCCGGTGCCGATCGCGGCGTGCGAGAGGCGCGAGTTGAGATTGCGCCCAGAGACGATCGCAGGGAAGCCGAGGACTGCGCCAGTGGCGAACAGTCCCCGGATGAACTGGCGGCGGTTCGCGCGGCTCACTTCGCAGCCTCCTTCCAGACGTCGTCGACGAACACTCCGTCCTTGATCACGACCTGTCCGTCGACGCTAACCGTCGGACGGCGGATGTCCATGTCCATGTGCAGGTTGCTGTGCACCACGCCGGCGCGCTTGGCGTTCTTTCCGAGCGCGATGTGGATGGTGTCGTGCGAATGCGTGCCGTTCTGGAAGCGTCCGCTCGTCCAGTACGCGTCGTTGTCCTTGAGGTCGGGAGTCATCGTCACCAGGCCCACCTCGTCAAGCCCGAAGCCGGCCGGCTCGTACATCTCGTCGAGCTTCTTCAGGCGGGCCACCTGCTCCGGATCGCCGGAGATGTCCGTGACCCTGCCGTCCTTCAGGACGAAGCGGAGGGGCTCGCGGTCGGTTTCATTCGGCGGACGCACGCCGCGATAGGTCGACCCGTCGATGACGATCACGCCTTCCGTCCCCGGCCCCAGCTTCGGGACGATCGCCACCTCGCTGAAGAGCGGGATGATTCCCAGGATCGGATACCACCTCGTCCCCTCGTGCATGGGGACCTTCAGGTCGGTGCCGGCGGGCGAGGTGACGTGGACCATCTTGGCCGTGCGGAGCTTCTCGTTCAGCCACAGCGTCCGCGGACGACGCGCCGCGACCGCCTCGGACGTGATGTTCCAGTTCTCCATGTTCGTGTACTGGAACTCCATGCGACGGTCCTTCGCGGTCAGGCACACGTCGTCAATGTGCGGGACTGCGAAGAGGTTCGCGTACGTCAAGGTCAGCCCGGGGCAGCGGATGCAGATGACGATGTCCGCCGCCTCGGCCGCCGCCTTCGCCGGCTTCAGGATGCGGGCGTTGAGCTCAGCCTGGTCGGTCGGGTACTTCTGGTCGTTGTCGACGAAGGACGGGTCATGGCAGATTCCGCTGTAGGCCGAGAGGTCCATGATGATCGGCTTCATCCCGAGCTGCAACGCGGCCGCCTCGAGCGCCTGGGCGCATGCGACCCTCTGCGGGTCCTTGTCGACGAGCACGAGAACCGACTCGCCCGGCTTGCCCTGGCAGGCGGCCTCGAGGGTGATTCGGGCGTTCTCGACGAACTTGTCGCTCAGGTTGGGGTTCACGCCCATGAAGCGACGGAAGTCGCCCACCGCGCCCGAAGCCGCCGATGCGACAACCATCGAAGTCGCGAGCATTGCCAATCCAATCTGGTTCATTTCTGTTCTCCTTTTTCTGATGTTGGTGTTTGTGTTGAAAACCTATGTGTCTTTCTGACTCATAGTATATCACAACCACGCACGCAATGCTTGCTTTTTTGCGCAATTATAAATTTATGATTTTGCGCAACAGATCGAGATGCAACTACCGCTACTATCCCAATCCCTTGAGGAGCGCCTTGAGGTAGCCGTTGGCGAAGAGGCGTCCGAGCGTGAAATAGCCCGGGGTGCCGTCCTGAGTGAGCTCGCGGTCGTAGGCCATCTCGGGCACGTGGTCGCCGCGCACCGGCACGTCGAGCCCGAGCTCGCGGTAGACGCGCATCAGCGCAAACTGATCGACGTCGCCCTGGTCGTGGAAGAGCTCCGTGAAGTCCTCCTTCGTCCCCTCCACGTCGCGCACGTGGATGAAGGCGATGCGCCGGCCGAAATGCCGGGCGACATCTTCAAGGGTTTGAGTGTTTGAGTGTTTGGGTGTTTGAGTCGGGGTGGGAGGCTCAAGCATCAGCTTGAAGTTAGCCTGGCAGAAGGTGACGGCGTTCGACGGCGACGGATAGAGCGCGTAGGCGCGGTCGTACGCCTCGACCGAGCCGAAGATGCGCGCATAACCGCCGAGCGACGGAAGACACGGGTCGTCGGGATGGAGTCCCATGCGGACGCCGCACTTCTCCGCCGTCGGCATCACGGACTTTATGAAGTGCTCGTAGTTCGCCCAGACCTGTGAGGCGTTGAGTTGGAGTATTGAGTTGGAGTTGGAGATTGGACATTCCTTTCTCGAACTCGAACTCTTCTCTCCAACTTTTGTCGAAAAGTAGGTCGCCTTGGCGCCGCCGCGGCCTTCGCGCACGCCCGTGCGCGACCAGCCCTTCCCGACCATGAAGTTGTAGCAGAGGAGCTTTATCCCAAGCCGCCCCATCGACTCCAGCAGCTCGCGGTAGTGCTCCAGCGCCTCTTCCCGACCACTGGGACAACGGGCATCTTGCCCGTTGAAAGTACTGGGACAACGGGCATCTTGCCCGTTGACGGCAACGGGCGGGACGCCCGTTGTCCCAGTATCCGCTCCATACTCCTTGATGGGTGACATATCAAATGGGTCGCCTTCGAGTCCGACGACGTTGAGCCCGGCGGACTTGAGCCGCGCGACGATGGACGCGAGCGTCTCGTATCGCCAGGGATCAGGAAGGCCAGTCAGGTCGGGATTGACCTTCACGATGACGTCCGTGATGCCCATCTGCGGACAGAGCTTCCACAGGGGGTGCGGCGTCGGCGGAACGAATTCTACTAACTTCATGTCACAAACCTTTCAACTCTTCACCCTTCAACTTTTCAACCTTTCAACTTTTCAACCTTTCAACTTTTCAACCTTTCAACTTTTCAACCCTACACTCCCGCGCTCGAGAGGAAGCCGCCGTCGACGGGGACGGTGATGCCGGTGACGAACGACGACTTGGAGTCGTCGAGAAGCCAGTCGACGCAGCCCAGAAGGTCCTCCGCCTCGCCGAAGCGTCCGGCGGGCGTGTGGTGCATCACCTGCTCGCCGCGCGGCGAAAGGCCCCCGTCCGGCGTCATCAGGTACTGCCGCGAGCGCTCGTTCACCATGAATCCGGGCGCGATCGCGTTGACACGCACCTTCGCCGGCGCCATGTACTGCGCGAAAAACATCGTCCAGTTCGCGATCGCCGCCTTGCTCATCGCGTAGGGGGCGACGCGGGTGAGCGGACGGTAGGTGTTCATCGACGCGAAGTTGAGGATCGCGCCGCCGCCCGCCTTCGCCATCTGGAGTCCGAACACGCGGCTCGGAATGACCGTGCCGAGCGTGTTGATCTCGAGCACCGACTTGAACGCAGCCATGTCGATGTCGAAAAAGCCGCGGTCCTTCGCGAAGTCCGCGGTCGGCGAGAAGTCGGCGTCGCTGAACCTCAGCCGCGTCGGCATCGCCTTCACGTTGTTGCCGCCAGCGCCGTTGACGAGGATACGACACGGGCCCCACTCGGCGGCGACGCGGTCCGCGATCGCCTTGATCGCAGCTTCGTCGGTGACGTCGGCGGGCTCGATGCGGACACTGGGACAACGGACATCTTGCCCGTTGCATCCAACGGACGAGACGTCCGTTGTCCCAGCAATCTCGGCGGCGACCTTCTCCAGCTTGTCGCGGGAGCGTCCGATCAGAACGACCTTGGCGCCCTTCTTCGCGAGATAGACGGCGATGGGCGCGCAAAGCGTCCCGCCCGCGCCGGTAACTACGGCGACCTTGCCTTCACAATATGTATTCATTTCCATTCTTCCTTTTAGACAGGATTTACAGGATTAACAGGATTGTTTTGCCGTGTAGATCGCGCAGATGGTTCTACATGTTCTGCACGGATAATCATGTCATGTGCATTCTTGTAGCAGACGTTTTCAAGCAGCGGTCTCAGCAGCGATTCGTCGTCCGGGAACGATCCGGACGCCACCTTCTCCGCAACCCACTTGCAGAGGACGCGGCGGAAGTAGTCGTGGCGCACGAACGAGAGGAGCGAGCGGGAGTCCGTCGTCATGCCGACGAAGGAGGAGAGGACACCGTACGCCGCGTTCTTCTCAAGGACGTCGCGGATGCCCTCCTCGTGGTCGCACCACCACCAGGCGGGACCGAGCTGCACCTTGCCCGGCATCCCCTCGCCGTTGAACGAGCCCGCGAGCACCGCGAGCTGGGCGTGCGCCTCGGGGTTCAAGGACATCAGGATCGTGCGCGGCAACCCACTGGGACAACGGGCATCCTGCCCGTTGATATCACTGGGACAACGGGCATCTTGCCCGTTGACGACACAATCGCTCTCTCCTTTTTCAACGGGCGGGACGCCCGTTGTCCCAGCCACACTTCCCCTCTCCAATGTATTCAAGAACACGGCGACCGCCATTGGATCGACCGGCGCGCGCATTCCGGCGAAACCGCCTGCCGGACCCGCTGCCGCGCGGAGTCGCGCCGAAGTCTCGCGCAGCGCGCCCATGTGCAGGAGCATCGTCCAGCCGTGCGCCGCGGCGAAGGAGGCGACAGTTGAAAGTGTTTGAGAGTTTGAGTGTTTGAGGGTTTGAGTGTCATCTACCGAAACGTCTACAACTCGACAACCGGCTGCATCGAACTTTTCAAGCGTCTCAACGGAGACTTCCTCCCCCGCGTTCATGCGAAGCGAGGGAACGACACTGGGGCAACGGGCATCTTGCCCGTTGATATCACTGGGACAACGGGCGTCCCGCCCGTTGCTCTCTGCCAAGGCCTTGGCTGCCTCCCCGTTTCGCCGAATGTACTTGATTGTATTCTGGTAATGCTCGCCATTGCGGATCAGGCGGTCATAATATTCCTCTTTCCAAACCTTGCCACTGGTTCCTGTCAACTCATTGAGCTTCTTTGCTGTATAGCTCTTCCAGCTATGCAATATCTTCTGGATGTCCGACTCCTCCAACAACTCAAATAGAACATGGACATGATTAGGCATCACAACATAAGCGTGAAGCCGATACCTCCTACTGGGACAACGGGCATCTTGCCCGTTGACGACACAAGCGCTCTCTCCTTTTTCAACGGGCGGGACGCCCGTTGTCCCAGGTTCTGTCGCCGTGTCGTTGAAATACTCCAACGCATCCTCGACCACTTTACGCAAGGCGGGGTCGGCAAGGATGCACGAACCGTGTCCGGCATCAAGCCATTCCTCTATCTTGGGAAAGGACGTTAGCTTCCACTCACGGCAGGTGGACTCATCCCAAGGCTTTGGATGGTCCTTCAGCCATTCTTCCCTAAACGCCGCCAGTTCTTCAAGCTTGTCGTTAGGAAGCGAATCGGTCAACCGGAACGTGACAAACACGAGCGTAGCAGACTGCCCGACATGAGGAAGATTGCGCCTGTGGAAGGTTCCCGAAGCAAGCGTATGAGAAAAGTGCGACGAAGCGCAAGCCTGCACAGAGGGGAACTCCTTTACTTCGGGAGCTGACCATGTCAACGGGCGGGACGCCCGTTGTCCCAGTGGCGGCAGATCTCTCGCCCCGACGCAGGGGCTCAAATACTCAACATTGAACTTCTTCAGCATCTTCGACGGCGTCCAGTCGGAGAGCAAAATGTTCTCGCCGGTGCCGTGCAGATAGGGCCCGGGGTCAAGCCCCAGCCACTCCAATTCCATTCTGGACCACGCGAAGAGCGGATTGCCGACGAGCTTCGGAAGCGTACGCATCCACGCCGCCCACTTTTCTGACTCCATGTCAACGGGCGAGACGCCCGTTGTCCCAGTGGCAGCGGCTGAACTGGGGCAACGGGCATCCTGCCCGTTGAACCCCGTGACAAGTCGCTCCGGCTCGCCGCAGATGCGCATCGCGCGGTGCTTGTAGGGGTCGGACTTCACCCAGACTTCGTAGAGCGAACCGAGCGGCCTGTCCTCGGACAGCATTTGCATGTCGAGATGGTTGTGCCAGTCGACAATCGGCAGCTCCTTCACCCATCCATAGCATCTATCGAAATCGACCATACCCACCCCCTACCCTTCTACTTCTCTGCGGCTCTGCGCCTCTGCGTTAAAATTCACCTCGGCAAAAAGCTCCTCCTTCGACTTGCGCTCCTTCTCCGACGTCTTGAAGAGGCACCCGGCGAAATACCCCGCGAACGCGACGGCCATCTGGGCGAGCGTCTTCGCCTGCCACGAAAGCGAGTCGATGAAAAGTCCGGCGACGCCGAACCCCACGCCGAAGACCACGCAAAGGACGACGCCCTTCGAGTTCGGACGCTTCCACAGGATGCCGAACACGCTCGGAATCACGATCGGCACGCCGACGAGCCCCATGAGCGTCTTGTTCGCCTCGAACGCGCCGCCGAGCGCCTTCACGTACGACGCGCCGAAGGCGACGAGCGCGGCCACGCCGAGCGTCGACAGGCGCGCGAAGACCAGCTTCTCGCGCTCGGAGGCGTTCGGACGCCACAGGCGCTCGTAGATGTCCTTCGCAAGGACGCTGCTCGTGACGTTGAACTCGCTCGCGAGCGTGGAGAGCGTCGCGGCCAGCATCGCGGAGACCATAAGCCCCATCGCCCCGCTCGGCAGGATCTGTCCGCAGAGCCGGATGTAGCTCTCCTCGGGATTGATCCCCGGCATGAGCTGGCGCGCGCAGATCGCCGGGAGCAGCGCGACCACCGGGAACACGAAGAACAGCCCCGCCGTGAGGAGGCTCATCTTCTTCGCGTCGCCGGCCGTCGGCACGCTCGCGAGGCGCTGGATGAACGCCCAGTTCGCGTTGTACTTGATGAACACCATCGCGTAGTAGGCCGCGAGGAAGAGGAATTCGCCGCGGTGTCCGTTGAACGGATCGAAGTGGTCCGGAAGCGCCGTGCGCAGCACGCCGAGTCCGCCGACCGCGTGGAGCGCCAGGGGAAGGACCGCGACCGAGACGCCGAGCAGGATCGCGCACTGGATGACGTCCGTGACGATGACGCTCCAAAGCCCGCCGGCGAGCGTGTAGACGAGCACAACCGCGCACCCGAGCCAGATTCCGGTCTCGACGTCGACGCCCGTGAGCACGCTCGCCATGAGCCCGAGCGTGTAGAGACGCACCATGTTGTCGAGGATGCGGAACGCGACGCCGCACCAGCTGATGAACTGGCGCACCCACGCCCCGTAGCGGCGCTCGAGGTACTCCATCGGCGTGTCGACGCGGGCGCGGCGCCAGCGCGAGGCGAAGACCCAGGTCCCCGCGAGCACCGCGAACGCGCAGCTCCAGAACACAACGATCGCGACGACGCCGTCCGAATAGGCGACGCCGCCGTGCGCGATGAAGACGAACGAGCTGATCATCGCCATGTAGGAGCTGATCGCGCCCATCCACCACGGAACCTTCTTGCCGCCGGAGAAGAAGTCGCCGCTCGACTTCACGAAGCGGCCCATGAAGAGTCCGACGCCGAGAATCAGGGCGGCGTACGCGCCCAGCACGACGAAATCCAGCGTTGTCAATGGAGTGTTGAAGTTCACGGCACACATTATAGCAAACCGCGTCCGTGGCAAGCGTCCCGTTCAGGAACAATTTAACATCCCATTTGGGAAATATGCTATAATGGGCGGCAAATGGACACCGCGCTCTATTTCCAGCCGCCCGCCAAGACGTCCGCGCCCGAGAAACTCGCGGGCGTGCGCGACATCATGGAGAAGCGCCACGTCCGCGTGCAGGTCGTCGAGGAGCGTCCGACGCCGCGGCTCGTCGCGGACCTGTGGGCGTTCTGGAACCCGGTGGGCGCGATCGTCGACTGCGGCGGCGAGTACAACGAGATCGGGGCGGAAGTGTTCGGCGGACGCCCGACGGTGTTCATCGGACACGACCGCGAGACGCTGCCGAAGACATGCCTCCTGGTGAGCAACGACCAGCGCGAGACGGCGAGGGCGGCGGCGCGCGAACTTCTGGCGACGGGATACGCGAACTTCGCCTTCGTGCACGTTCCGGGGCGGAAGAAGTGGAGCGAGCTCAGGGAGCGCGGATTCGCGGAGGCGCTTTCGCTCAACGGCATGAGCTGCTCCGTCTTCCGCCAGGACGCGAGCGGCATCGCCTGGATGAAGGGACTGAGGCGCTTTCTCGCGTCGCTCAGAAAGCCCTGCGCCGTCTTCGCGGCGAACGACAGGACGGCGGAGGCGGTGCTTGCGGCGGCGGCGCTCGAGGGGCTCAAGTCGCCGGACGACCTAGCCGTCGCCGGAGTGGACAACTACGAGCCGATCTGCGAGCACACGACGCCTCCGCTCACGAGCGTCGAGCCGGACTTCCGCCGCGGCGGGCGGCTTGCGGCGACGATGCTCCTGGGGCTTTCGATGTCGAGGGGCGCGTGGCGCGGCAGCCGCACGCAGACGTTCGGACCGCTCCGCACGGTCCACCGCGCCTCGACGCGCGTCCTCGCCGCGCCTGACAGGTGCGCGTCCGCCGCGCTCGACCTCATCCGCCGCGAGGCGTGCAACGGACTTGCCGCGGCCAAGGTCGCCGCGCTGTTCCCCTGCTCGCGGCGCCAGGCGGACAACCGCTTCCGGGCGGCGACGGGACGCTCGATTCTCGAGGAGATCCACGCCGTGCAGCTCGAGCGCGCGAAGCAGCTCCTGGGCGAGACGTCCGTGCAGCTGAAGGCGATCTCGGACTTCTGCGGCTTCAAGAACGCGAACTCCCTGAGGAAGTTCTTCCTCAGGGAGACCGGAATGACGATGTCCGCGTGGAGAAACGCGAACTCGTAATAAAAGAAGACGGGCGGGTTGAGCCGTCCGTCTTCTTTTGCGCTATCGGCTTTCGTCTTAGGCGACGGAGCCGCCGGCCTTCTCGATCTTCCCGCGCTCCGCGCGTTTGGTGGAGCCGACCCCAATCGACTCTACTCGACCCTACCCCGCCTCTTCGCCATCGCCCCGCCAAAGGCGGGCGCGGCACTTTTGCCGCGCACAGAGAGGGCGAGACGCGAGCAA
>Ga0265298_10004662_pt1 | contig 17407 bp, 21 predicted proteins | sample AusTroGonzalo_MG_3_FD_193486 | JGI IMG/M metagenome (GOLD analysis project Ga0265298, IMG submission 193486) | Bovine rumen microbial communities from tropical cattle in Woodstock, Queensland, Australia - Gonzalo_01 | ecosystem: Host-associated > Mammals > Digestive system > Stomach > Rumen ... | reverse complement strand
TTGGACTTTTCTTAATAGTGAAGATTTGAACTGTTATGTTTACTTATTACAATTAAAAGGGGGGAAACATGGAAAAAGAGCTTAAAGACAAAATAAAATATTTAATAAACAAAAAGAAAGATTTTGTGACTATTTGCAAAGAACTAGAACTTAAAGACTATGAATTAATCGGTCTTATTGAACTTATGAAACAAGATGGTGAATTAGTTGATTACATTAATGGCGAACTTATCAAACTTAAAAAACCTATCAAAACAGATGGTGTGTATGAAATACCAAACAAACTAGAACACTTAAAACTTTTGTTAATATCAGACACACATCTTGCCAGCAAATTTGATAGGTTAGATATCTTGCGTTACTTATATGCAAAAGCAGAAGACAACCACACAAATTATATACTTCATAGCGGAGATTTAACTGAAGGACTTTCAGGAAGACCACAACAACTTTATGAATTAAAAGAACTTTCTTATACAGGACAACGTGATTACGCAATAGACAAATATCCTAAAAGTGAAATACCAACTTACGTAATAGCTGGAAACCATGATCAATGGTGGATCCGCCAATGTGGTGCTGACATTGTTAAAGATATTTGCAACCAACGTCAAGACTTACACTATTTAGGAAGTGATTGTGAAGATTTAATGATTGGCAAACTTAAAATACGTCTTTATCACGGAAAAGGTGGTGGTTCTTATGCCAAGTCTTACAAACTTCAAAAATATCTAGATTCAATTCCACTTGAAGAACGCCCACACATTTTACAAACAGGACACGTTCACAATGCTTTTTACATGAAACAAGACAAAACTCACTGCTTTCAAACTTCATGCCTTCAAGACCTTACACCTTTTGAACGTTCAATGGGATTTAACAATGACAAATCTTGCTGGTGGGTTGACATAGATTTAGATGACAAAGGCAACCCAGTTTTAATCAAGCAAGAGTTAGAAGTCTTTGGCAAAAAATTAATAAGAAAATAGCTTTTTGTCTATTTTTTCTTTTTATGTTATAATTTATTTGAAATTAAAAGGAAAGTAGGTGGTTGAATTGCCGCGAGCTTTTAAAACTGATAGTGATTTTAAAAACAAATTTATTGAATATATAGAGTTTTGCGATACAAAGCAACGTTTACCTAATGTTGCGGGTTTTTGCGTTTATTGTGATATTAATAGAGATACTTTCTATGCTCAAAAAGAATATTATTCCGACACTTTTAAAAAAATCAACGATATGTTGGAAGATGAAGCACTTAATAACAAATACACAAATGACACTTTAAAAATATTTTATATGAAAAATAAATGTGGTTATAAAGACAGACAAGAACAAGAAATTACTTCAACTAACAGATATAATATTGTCAATGATTTACCAAAGGGTGAAAATGATGAATGAAGACGTTAGTTTAAAAAATATAATTGCACCACATTTTTGGGCAATATTTAATAACTTAAAAGTTCACAATGTTATTTATGGTGGACGTGGTTCAACCAAAACATCAATGATTGCTCTTAACATTGTTTTTAGTTGTATAAGTGATAATGATTGTTCTGCAGTGGTGTTAAGACGTTATCAAAACTTATTAAGAAATAGTGTGTACAAAGAAATTAAAAAAGCATGTAAAAGATTAGGGTTGGTTGAAAAGGTTGATTATTACGCATATATTTCGCCTATGCAGGTGGTATTCCAAAATGGAAATACAATATACTTTGCAAGTGGTGATGACTACGAAGCTGTTAAAGGTATGACAGATGAGAACAAATCAATTAAAAAAGTTTGGTTTGAAGAACTTACAGGTTGGGATGATGCTGATGAGATAGACCAAATAATCGCAACTTTTACACGTGGAAATAACACGTACTTTAATGCTTTTTATTCCTATAACCCTCCTCGCAATCGGTACAGTTGGGTTAATCTATGGGCTGAAAGCAAAAGGCAAAGAGAAGACTATTTGTTCCACGAAAGTGATTATAGGACAGTACCAAAGGAATGGTTAGGACCGATATTTATAGACGAAGCCGAACGATTAAAGAAATATGATGAAAAACGCTATCGCTGGATTTATTTGGGCGAAGTTATAGGAATTGAAGGGCTTATTTACAACCCTGATTTATTTATAATTGAACCTGAAGATTATATTGAAAAGAATAACTTGCGAATATTATATGTAGACTTTTCAATTGACTGCGGGCATCAAACAAGTGCAACAAGTTGTGGGGCTTATGGTTATGCTACGGATGGGAGATGGTATAGATTAGATAGTTATTATTATTCACCACACGAAAAATCGAGGAAGAAAGCACCAAGTGAATTAGCACAAGATTTATTTGATTTTAGAACTGCAATATGTAAAAAATATCAAACAATAGTTGATACTGAAACAATAGATAGTGCAGAAGGGGCTTTAAGAAACCAATATTTTGCAATGTTTGGCATTGATTTGCATCCTGTTAACAAAGGCAAGAATAAAGAGGAGCTAATTGAATATTCACAAGATTTGTTAGATACAGGGAAGTATGTTATACTAAACACGATGAATAATTGGATACACATTAAAGAATTAAGGAACTATATGTGGAAAAAAGATAGTGTTGAAAAAGGGAAACCTGAACCTGATAAAGAAGAAAAAGAACTAACAGGGGAAACTTATTACAACACTTACACAAACGATTACTCATATTACTATGCTGAACACAGTTGTGATGATTTTCAGTATTGGTGCAAGGACAATTTGCAAAAATTAGGATTAGAATTTTAAAAGGAGGAATAGATGACAATTTACGAGGATTTAAAAAAACAACTTCATAAAAAAGGCGTTGATATTATTAACACCGATTATTATGAACTCATTGAAGTCTGGAAAAGTTGGTACAAAGGTGTTGTTGATGACTTTCATTTCTACAATATCAAGATAGCCGATGGAACAGAAGTACAATGTGAAAAGAAAACAATGTCAATGGCGAAGAAATCAGCCGAAGACATGCTAAAGTTAAACTGGAGCAACAAATGTGATATTAAACTTGCAACAGATGAGAAAACAAAGAAATTGTGGAACGTGCTAGACAGCAAGCAAAACAACTTTACAATAATGTTTCCACAAATGCTTGAGATAGCGTTTGCTCTAGGTACAACAGGAATAACAGAATACAAAGATGAATTGGGAAGGACTAGAATTGAGTATATTAATGATCCATCAAGCATTGTTCCTTATGCTTATGATAATTTTAATATAACGGGATTCGTGGTATTTAACCAATGGCAAGAAAGTGAAAACAACAAACCAGTGTTTTATACTCACTTGACTTATCATGAGTTTAAAACTGAAAGAGATGAAAAAGGCGAGTTAAGACAGATTTATAGAAAATACAATGAACTTTACAAATCAAAAGACAGCAATCAATTGGGAAAAGAAATATCATTTGAGAGTATGTTCCCTAACGTGGAAGAATTGGTTGAAGAGATAACTGACACACCACACTTCCAAATCATTAAGCCACCAATTGTCAACAATGTTGACATAGAAACACCAATGGGAATAAGTATATTTGCTAACTCTATTGATAAACTAAAAGCAATTGATAATAAATACGATAGCTTTGATATGGAGTTTGTAGATGGCAAGAGAAGAATACTTGTTGACAAAACAGCTTTGAAATCAGCACCACAGGTTGATGCAGATGGAAGTATATCACAGCAATTGTTCTTTGATAGAAACGATAGAACTTATGTTGCAATGAACGGAATGAAAGACCAACCTGTTAAAGACATTAGTTTTGATTTAAGATACAAAGAACATATTGATTCAATTAATGCCGAGCTTAACTGGTACTCAAGTGCTTTAGGATTTGGTGAAGACTTCTACAAGTTCGATGGTTCAGGCAAAGCAACTGCAACTGAAATAATAAGCCAAAATGATGATGCATTTAGAACAAAACAACTTTATGAAACAGTTGTTAGAGATGTTATTATAGATTTGGTTAAGTCAGTTTGTTATTTGGAAGGCATTGAATTAAGTGAAAACGAAATTGAAATAACAATGGATTACTCAAGATTTGAAAATCAAAGTGCAACACAGCAAAGACTAGAACGTGAAGTTGCTAGAGGCATTACAGGCAAAGTTGAATATCGTATGAAAGTCTATGGTGAAGAAGAAGAAGTTGCTAGACAAAAGATTGCTGAAATAAAAGATGAAGAAATAAATGTACAAGACATATTAGGAACAAAGGAGGAAGAATAATATGGAAAAGATAGAAATTAAGGTTACGAAGACAAATATATCTCTTACAAACGGATATATACTTAATCAAGGCGAATATCAAGTTGACAAGTGTCATTTCACATTTTCAAACGAATATGATGATTTAGTAAAAAAAGCAGTGTTTGAAAATGGCGAATCAAGTATTGACATGGTTATTCTTAACGATGAGTGTGATATTCCTTATGAGATATTACAAACAAGTACAGAGTTTGTGCTAAAAGTTTACGGATACCAAGTTGATAATCAAGAACTTGTATTAAGATATAGCCCTACATCATTAAAGTTGTTCTTACGTGAAGGTAGCTATGTTGGAAGCAAGGAAGTAATTACACCTAGCCAATTCGAGCAATATGAGCAGGCATTACATGATGGACTAGAAGAAGTTGCTAATGTTGATATTGATGCAAGCAAAGAAGAAAATGTTGCAACTATTACTATCACTGATAGGACTGGAACTCAAAAAACAGTGCAAGTGCTAGACGGTGAAAAGGGTGAACAAGGTGAACAAGGTCCTGCTGGTGAAACAGGTGCTACTGGTCCACAAGGTCCACAAGGTGTTCAGGGTGAACAAGGACCACAAGGAATACAAGGGGAAGCATTTACAATCAAAAAGACTTATTCAAGTGTTGCTGAAATGAATGCTGACTTTGATAACATGGAACTTGGCGACTATGTAATGATAACAAGCAACGTTGAAGTTGAAGATAATGCTAAAATGTATTCACGTGGTGTTGAAGAATGGATATTTATTACCGACTTTAGTGGTGCTCAAGGTATTCAAGGACCTCAAGGACCTCAAGGACCACAGGGCATTCAAGGAATACAAGGTATTCAAGGACAAACTGGTGCAACAGGTAATGGAATATCAAATATTTCTAAAACAAGTACAAGCGGACTTACAGATACTTATACAATAACTTATACAAGTGGTTCACCAACAACTTTTGATGTAACAAATGGTAAAGGAATAACAAGTGTAAGCAAGACATCAAGCGAAGGTAATGTTGATACTTATACGATCACTTACAATGATTCAACAACTAGTACGTTTACAGTTACAAATTGCGATGAAAGTGATGTAATGAGTGCATTGTCAGTATTTAATATAATTCCACAAATGACAGATGAAGATGAAGAAATAACATTTAATAATACTTCAGATTGTTGGATGCCAAAATTTGATTTAAAGGGTAATACAAGTCAAGGAGAAAATCCAAGTCCTGAAAACCCACAAGATATTCATGTTGTTAGTGGAGATAATGTGGTTAAGATTCAAAATAAAAATTTTGCATTAACTAACAATACTTATGCAAGTGAATATCCTAATTGTACTATAACTAGAAATGATGATAATACATTAACAATAAATGGAACACTTGATGCATTAAAATATCCTGTTTTGGTAAATGTTTCATCAGTTAATATACCTGCTGGAGATTATACTTTAAGTGTTTACGATAATTTAGGAAATCAATATAATGCAGATTTGAATTGGTATGATTCAAATAATACAGCTCATTATGTATATAAAGGAAGTTCAGCAAAAACATTTACAGCAAGTGATATTATAACTAAATTACAAATACAACCATATTTAACAGCGGGAACATACAATAATGTTATTTTATATATTCAATTAGAAAGAGGAACATCTTTCACTTCCTATGTTGCTTATAAAGAACAAACATACCACATTACCCTACCAACAGGTATGGAAGTATGCGAAATAGGTGATTACGAAGATGAGTTTATAAAAGCAACTAATGAAACAGGATTAACACCTGGCAAGTGGTATTTGAAGAAGAATATTGAAAATAAAATTTTTACAGGAAATGATAATGAAGGTTGGTCATTATATGGAACAAATGCTATAAGAAATCTTGATAATAGTGTTAAAGGAACTACAAATAGTGCTGAAATACCTAGTATATATTCAAATTATTATGTAAAAAATAGTCAATCAAATTTACAAGATGGTGTAGTTGATTATGGAATAGGAATAAGACAAACAGGATATAATGGGTTTGTTATTAGAAATAAAAATTGTTCAACTTTAGAAGATTATAAAACTTGGTTATCAATACATAATGTCAAAGTATATTTTCCATTAGCAACTCCAACATACACACTTCTAAATGACACATTGCAATCACAACTAGAAGCAATCAAAAATGCTATGTCTTATGATGAGCAGACAAACATATCTCAAATACCACATGACAAGCCATTTATAATAAGTGCAAGTGCGTGTAAGAAAGTACCAAGTGCATTAGCAGATTTAACTGATGATAGCACACACAGAACTGTTACTGATTCTGAAAAAACAACTTGGAGTGGAAAGCAAGATGCATTAGTTAGTGGAACAAATATAAAGACAATAAACAGCACTTCATTGTTAGGAAGCGGAAACATTGAAATTGGTGGTTCTAGTGGATCAAGCAAAATATATTTTAAATTAATTGGCGACAAATCAAACAGATTTAGTTTTGGTTCAAGTTATTATTCTGAAAGCACAGGCAGGGTAAAAGAAATTGCCGATGCAATGGGTGAAGCATTACAAGCAGGTGCAGAGTTCTTGGTATTAGAGTTTTATGAGAACAATACTGACAATAATCAACATGGTTTATTCATAAGCACAGCAAATATTCAAACAACTTTTAGTGATACAGATATACATACTATTCAATTTTTATGTATCAATTCTTCTAGATTAGCGTCAAATAATCATTTTCCTGAATTTAATAGTGATTTTATTGCTTTCAATGGTAGTTATAATAATGATACATTTACAATTAGTTATTTTTGGTCTTATGCTCCTACTGCTAACAGTTCATTTGATAGTGGTTGGAAAAAATTTATTCCAACTAATTTGAATAAATCAAGTACAGGTATATCTTATGTAGAAGAAGTGCCAAAAACATACACAGGTTATGATGCTACTAAGACACAAGTTCTTAAAAATGTTCAAGGAACATTAACTTGGGTTGATGAATAATTGAAAGGAGGTATATTATGGGATTAATAAAACAAGATGGTTATATAGTTAATGGAGTTTTAATAACACCAGCTTATGCTAAAATAACAAGATTATATAATCAAAATGGTAATGATACTGTAGCTTATTTTGGAATATCTAACACAAGAGAAAATCTTGAAGAAAATGCACCACTTGAAGAAATTGCATTTAGTTGTGAAATAGACAAAAAACAAGACAAGATTTTCAATGAAGTCTATACCAAAGCAAAAGAAGAATTGTTTGAAGATTGGGAAGACGATATACAATAAAATTAGAACTCAAAAGCGAGTTCTTTTTTTATGTGGTATAATAAGTATGGTGATAACATGGCAAAAATGATAACCGAAGAACAAATAGATGCATTGGTTGAGTTGTTAGTTGATAGAATAGAACTTGCAAATACATATTTCTTGCAAAATATGGGTGATTCTATTAAGAAGATAAGACAATTAACACCAACAGAGGCACAACAACTTGTAAACATTTTAAAATATGGTGGCAATTATGAAGATATTATAAGAGAAATAGAAAAATACACCAAGTTAAACATAAAAGACATTGACAAGATATTTAGTGAATATGCTAAAAAGGATCAATTATTTTATAAACAATTTTATAAATACAGAAACATACCTTTTGTTGAATTTGCTAAAAATGAAGCATTAATAACTCAAACCATAGCACTTGCCAATATAACAAAGCAAAATATGTATAATTACACTAGAAGCAGGGCAATTGGATACACGATTAGAGATTTACAAGGCAATCCACAATTTTTAGGATTAAAAGAAACATATGAAAGGGTACTTGATGAGGCGTTATTAAATGTTGGTACAGGCAAAGAAACCTTTGATAGTGCTATGAGCCGTATTATGAAAGAAATAGGTGGTAGCGGGCTTAAAACTGTTGAATATGCGAGTGGTAAGTCTATGAGACTTGATAGTGCTATAAGAATGCAATTGAAAAGTGGTTTAAGAGAATTACACAATGAAAATCAAAAAATAATTGGGGAAGAAATAGGAACTGATGGTATAGAAATATCAGTACATACAAATCCAGCAATAGACCATGAACAAATACAGGGAAGGCAATTTAGCAATGAAGAATATGAAAAACTTGATAGTGGATTAGAAGCAAAAGATTATAAAGACAACATTTATTCACTAGATCATGATGGCAACGGTAGTTATCGTCCTATAAGTGAATACAACTGCTATCATTACATTTTCAGTATTGTGTTAGGTGTAAGTAAACCCGAATATGATGATGAACAATTGCAAGAGATAATTGATAAAAACGAAAAAGGTTTTGAACTAGATGGAGTTCATTATACAAATTACGAAGGCACACAACTTCAAAGACAATTGGAAAGGAAAATAAGAGAACAGAAAGACATTCAAATATTTGCAAAAGCAAGTGGTAATAATGATCTAGTTGGTGAAGCACAGCAGAAAATAACTCAATTTACACAAAAATACAAAGAATTAAGTGATATTAGTGGATTACCTATGAAACCACAACGATTAAGAGTAGGTGGATTTAAAAAGGTTGCAAAAAGCAAATTAGAGTGATATAATTATATTACATTCAATTGAAAGACTATAACGTGTAGTCTATTACTCTTAAACGGAGTAAACCCGGGTTCGACTAATGTCGACATGCTACTTTATTAGTAGCATTGAGTAGATATGTATAGGACAATAACATTTGGGCATATCTATTCAATGGTGCTTATAAGCACTAATAGTTTGACCTGAAAAAAGCAAATAGTTTTTTTCCTTAAAGATAAGAATCCTACATCTTATCTTTTTTCGTTAATTTGATAAAAATATAAAACTATGATATAATTTTGTCGGTGGGAGTATTAGAAAGAGGGGCAAAATGTCGCATACAATAATTAACACTGCAGTAACCTTTATTGTAAGTAGTATGTTAGGTTATTGTGTGAGTTTAATCAAAGGATACAAAAAAAGATTAAATAATAAAACTGCAAATGAGAATATTCAAAACACCGCTTTGCAAGCTTTATTAAAAAGCCAATTAACTAATATATACTTTGTATATAGTGAGTTAAAACAAATCCCTGATTATGCTTATGCTAACTTTTTAGATATGTTAAAAGTGTATGAATCATTGGAAGGCAATGGATTTATACATACAATTGCTAAAAAGATGGAAACATGGGAAATTGTTAAGACAGATATATTATAGGAGGTAAAAAAATGAAAGGTGAGAGTTTTGCATTAGAACTTATAAAGGATTATAAAAAGCAAAACAAAAGACAATTTATTGTTATTTTAGTAATATTAAGCTTATGGTTTATGACGATATGTTATTTAGTTTATTTACTTAATGATATAGGCACAGAAGAAATAACTGAAACTTATACGCAAGAAATAAGCGATATTGACACGATTGAAAATAGTACAATAAATAATGGAGATTAATTATGGGTAAAATAAAACAAGTAAAAGTAAAAACAATAAAAAGAAAATATCGTAAATCAAAAAGAAAATAGGTGTTTCAATGTTTGACTTAACCAAAGAAGAATACGAAACACTTAAAGACAAGCTGATGCTTAATGATGAATTGTCTAAAATATTTGAAATGAAAATAAAGGGTTATTCTATTACAAAAATGGCTATGGATTTAAACATGAGTGAAAGTACAATTAATAGAAGAATTAAACAACTTAAAAAGAAAATTATGAAAGTAATTTGACATTTTTTTGAAAGAATTATGACACGCATAGTTCTTTTTTTTATGGGAAAATAAAATCGTGAAAGGAGAGATGAACAATGAAACGTAATAAAACACTTTTATTGTATTCTCTCCTTTTGCTTATTTAAAAGGAAGTGAAAAAATGTACAACAACCCTTATATGAATGTGTATAATACACAAGCAAATATTGATAGATTAAATGAACAAATAAACAATTTAGAAAAGATGAAAGCACAAATACAACAGCCACAACCACAACCTACTAACCTTACTCAAAACTTTCAATTAGCGCCAACTAGTAGGGATGTTATTAGATATGCAAGTTCAATAGAAGAAGTGCAAAAAGATATGGTTATTGGTGAAACACCATATTTCAGTAAAGATATGTCAGTTGTATGGGTTAAGAACTTAAAAGGCGAAATTAAGACTTATGAGCTTAATGAAATAGTGCCTAAAGATGAAAAAGACATTATGATAGCAAGTTTACAAATGCAAATAGAAGAATTGAGAAAGGAAATAAAAGGAAATGCAAGATCAAATAGTGAATATGTTGATGCAACAAATAAAAATGAAACAACCACAGATGTTTCAATTTCTACAACAAGCACAAAAAAATCAAAATGATCCTCAAAAATTAATTAATGATGTAATAGGGAAATACAAACCCGAACAAATAAAGGCATTTAGACAATATGCTAATGGATTTGGAATAACTGATGAACAACTTAATAACTTTGGTATCAAGGTTAAATAACCTTTGATATAGACGAAAGAAAGGAGGAAAGAATTATGAACGGAAGTGGAATACAGCCAACTGTTGAATTAGCTACTACTAACGGAAACGGATTTGCTTACCCTTACCCTGTTATGTATGGTAACGGTGGATTTGGTGGCAACAATGGTTTTCTAGGTGGTGATGGTTGGATTGTTTTACTATTATTACTTGCCTTTGGTGGCTGGGGTAATGGAAACGGCAATGGTGGATTCTTTGGTAATGGTGGATTTGATAACGGCTATGCTTGGTTAAGCAATGGTCAAAAAGAAATAATGCAAAACACTAACAATGGATTTGACACATTACACTTATCTAACCAATTAGACACAGTAAATAGTGGCATTTATTCACTATCAAACCAATTATGTAATTGTTGTGCTGATATGAATCAAACAGTAAGCAACGGCTTCTATAATGCCGAAATAGCAGCTAATAATAGACAAATGGCTAATATGAACACTGCTTTTGATTTAAGTAGACAATTCTCTGACTGCTGTTGCGAAAATCGTCTTGGAATACAAGACTTAAAAGCAACTGTTATTAGTGAAAACTGTTCTGATAGAGAAGTATTAAGAGAAATTGGTCAAAACATTCTTGTAAATCAAACTGCTAACACTCAAAAGATAATTGATGAAATCTTTAGAGATAGATTAGACGAAAAAGATAGCAAGATAGCAGAATTAAACCGTGAAATCCTAATGAAAGACTTAAATGCAAGTCAATTAGCTCAAACACAATCTATTATATCAAATGTGTATAGTGAGTTAAAAAATTGCCCTGTTGGAACAGTCCCAGTTTACGGAAACACACCTATATTTAGTTGTGCAAACAACGGTTGTGGTTGCACAGGAACAACAAGTCAATTTATTTAATAGCATAGAGTAGAATACTACTAACTCGATTACGAGAACTTGCTAATTGTCGATATTTTATTGACATTTGAGAATAGGCAAGTCCTATTCTCTTTATTTACAATATCAATAAATTATGATATACTATATATAATATAACTATTAGTATTAGGAGGAATTATGAGTAAATTTATTGATATTAAAGGAGAAAAATATAATAGGTGGACAGTTTTATCGTTAGATAGAATTGAAAATAAAAAGGCATATTGGTTATGTGAATGTGAATGTGGAACACAAAAAGTTATAGCAAGTACATCTTTAAGAAGTGGAACATCTAAGAGTTGTGGTTGTTTAGTAAAAGAAAATGGTATAAAAACCATTAATGGTTTATCACAAACCAAATTATATAGAGTTTATAGTAATATTAAACAAAGATGTTATAATTCTAAAGTACCTATGTATAAAAATTATGGTGCAAGAGGAATTATAATGTGTGATGAATGGTTAAATGATTTTATTACATTTTATAATTGGTCTATTAGGAATGGTTATAAAAAAAATTTAACTTTAGATAGAATAAACGTTAATGAAAATTATGAACCATCAAATTGTAGATGGATACCTATGAAAGAACAATATCATAATAGAACAGACAATATATTTTATGAAATTAATGGAGAAAAGAAGTGTTTAGCAGAATTGTGCAAAGAATACAATATGCCATATAAAACAGTAAGAGCAAGACTAAAAAGAAATAATGATATTATTAGTGCTTTAAATACACCTATTAAAACAAAATATAGAAATAAATTATATAAAATGAAAGGAGAATGATTTATGATTGAAACTATAATTAATGAACCTCTTTCCCTACCTAGTAATGCAAGTCCAATAACTTTTGACGAAACTGATATAAGAACTAGATGTGCAACTTGTAATTGTAATGGTTGGTTAGATTATTCAAATGGCAACCCTAACTTTAAAATCTTTGGAAATGGCTACACAGGTTATTATGATGTAGAATTTAGTGCTAGTGTAAGCACAGCAACTGCTGGTGTTGTAGCAATAGGATTATATCAAGACGGTGTCCTTATTCCAGACACAGTTAGAGCAGTAACAATTGATGCAGCCGATGATTATGAAACTATTTCTTTTGATAAGAAATTAAGAGTATGCCCTCGTGGAACTACTAACATATCAGTTCAAAGTGTACCAAGCGTTCCAACTCCTACTACACCAACTACATCAATAGCAAGTACACAAGCAATTATAACTAATGCAACATTTAGTATAAGTAGAATATAATGAATGATAGAAATATTAATATAACTTCATTAATATTACAAATATTAAGTTTAGATTTAATTTCTAAAGATTTTAATAATAGTGATTTAATGAATGAATTACATCAACAAGATGAAAAGTATTTAAAACAAATACTTATAAATCAACAAGAAATTTTAAAAATCCTTAAAGAAAGGAGTGAAAGTAATGGAAGATAAAGTTTTGGAAAAAACAAATGAACAAATTGAAGAAATACTTAATCAAGGTATAAATGTAAATAATTTAGATCATTTATATAAATTAAGTAAAATTAAACACATGGCAAAGGAGGATAAAGAAATGAATTACGGAAATTATGGAAACTATGGTAATTATGGTGCAAGAAGACCTGGATATGATAGTTATGGACGTGGAAGTTATGGAGAATATGGAAACTATGGTGAAAGTTATGGAAGACGTGGATATGATGCTAAATATCGCGGATATGACCATGTAGATAGAATTGGAAATGAATATGGTAGATACATGGAAAGCCGTGAAAGATATGGTGCTAGTCCTGAAACTGATAAATCATTTGAATATATGGTTAAATCATTAGAAGATTTTGTTAAGTATTTACATGAAGAAGCAGAAACACCACAACAACACCAAATGCTTAATGAAACTTTACAAAGAAGTATGAGATAATGTATAAGTATTATAATGCTAATGCAGTGAATCGTTTTGAGGACGATTGTGTTGTAAGGGCTATTTCATGTGCTACTGGTAAATCATGGGATTATGTTTATGATTATTTGAGTGATATAGCACAATATGAAGGCACTTTACTTGACAAAAGGGAATTTGTAAGAAACTATTTAGATAGGACCTATCAAAGGTTAAAAGGATTACATGGTAGTGTGGGATATGTTTCTTCACTATTCCCTAATAATACTTTACTAATTACAATGCGTGGTCATATAGTTTGTTCTAAAAACGGTGTAATATATGATACATTTGATTGTAGAGATAGAGAAATAGAGAGTGTTTGGCTAGTAAGTTAAGCACTCTAATTTGTACCCATATCCAAGTGGTTAAGGAAGTGGTCTGCAACACCATCATCATAGGTTCAAATCCTATTGGGTACTCCAATTTTAAAATTAGAACATTTTGTTCTTTTTTTATTTTATGATATAATTATTTTAGGTGATAACATGATACCAAAGAAGATACATTATATTTGGTTAGGACATGGTGAAAAAAATGAAACAATTAAAAAATGCATAGAAAGTTGGAAAAAATATCTTCCTGATTATGAGATAAAAGAATGGAACGAAGATAATTTTGACATTAATTATAACAAGTTCACTAGACAAAGTTATGATGCTAAAAAATATGCATTTACAAGTGATGTTATAAGACTTTATGCACTTTTTGTTGAAGGTGGTATTTATTTAGATACTGATGTTGAAGTTTTTAAAAGCCTTGATGAGTTTTTAAATGAAAAAGCATTTACAGGTTTTGAATGTGATAACTTTCCTGTATGTGCTACAATGGGGGCAGAAAGAGAAAATTCAATAATAAAAGAAATGTTGGATTATTATTATGGCAGAGATTTTGAAGAAATAACTAACACTAGAATAATGTCAAATATTTTAGAGAAACATGGAATAGATAGAAATAAAAACGAAAAACAAAAAATAGATAATTTTACTATATATCCGAAGGAATATTTTAATGATACAAATGGCTATACAAAGCATTGGATGAATGGATCATGGCTAGAAAGGAAGTAGATATGAAAAAACTCAGTTTAATTGTACCTGTTTACAATCAGGAAAAACTTGTTATAAGAGCGTTAGATAGTATTCCAAAAAGAGATGACATAGAAATATTAATTATAGATGATTGCTCAACTGATAACACATTAGAAAATTGTCAAAAATGGAAAGAACAAAATGCTGACAGAGATGTTAAGATAATACATTTAGAAGTAAATGAAGGATTAGGCAATGCTAAAAATGTTGGTTATGATAATGCTAGCGGGGAATATGTAAATCAGTTAGATAGCGATGATTATTTATACACAGAAGAATATAACAAGGTAGTTGATATGCTAGATGGTACTGATATTGTTTACATGAACTTGAAAAAGAATGATGGATTAGTTTTTGAATTAAATCCTGAAAGTCAAAAAAGTTTATGTTCGGGATGTGCTAGATTTATAAGAAAAGAGTTTTTAGGTGATACAAGATGCCCTAAAATAAGAGCAGCAGAAGATTGGCATTTGAACGAAGCATTGCAACAAAAACCACACACTGATAAATTCACAGGAATAACAGGTTATCATTATAATTTTCCAAGAGAAGGTAGTTTATACGATCAATTGATAAAAGGTGAAATAAGTGGTGAAGTAGAATGAAAAATTGTTTTTATTTTTATCATATTAATAGTATTGGAGGCATTGAATCTTTCTTTTATTACTTGGCTAAAAAATATAAAGATTGGGATATAACTATTTATTATAGAACTGGTGATCCCGAACAAATTAATAGATTAAAAAAATATGTTAGAGTTAAAAGATACAATAATGAAAAAATAAAATGCGATAAAATGTTTTTTAATTTTAATTTAGACATAATTGATAATGTTGAAGCAAAAGAATATATACAAATAGCACATGGTGATTATAAAGCTATGGGAATTAAACCAAATACACATCCAAAATTAACAAAATATTTAGGAGTAAGCAAACAAGTATGTGATACTTATGCAGAAGTAACAGGACATAAAACAGAATTGGTTTATAATCCTATTGAAATTCCTAAACCACAAAAAGTTTTAAATTTAATATCAGCCACTAGATTAACAAAGGAAAAAGGAAAAGCAAGGATGGAAAAGTTGGCACAATTATTAGATAATGCCAAGATACCATATATTTGGACTATATTTACAAATGATACAAAAGTAATAGATAATCCTAATATAGCATATATGAAACCTAGACTTGATATTATGAATTATATAGCAAATGCTGATTATTTGGTACAATTGAGTGATAATGAGGGTTATTGTTATAGTGTTATTGAAAGTTTATGTTTAGGGACACCAGTAATTGTTACTGAATGCCCCGTATTTGAAGAATTAGGTGTAGAAAATGGCAAAAATGGATTTATAGTTGATTTTGATATGAAAAATGTGCCTATTAAAGAAATATACAAAGGATTGCCAAAATTCACTTATAAACCAAAAGAAAGCAATTGGGAAAAGTTTTTGGCAAAAGGTAAAAGCACTTATGAAGAAGAAAAACAATTAAAAGTAAAAGTAAGAGCTTTGATTAATTTTACTGATATGGATAACGAAGGCATTTTAAGGGAAAAAGGTAAAAGTGAATGGATATGTGATAGAGAAAGAGCTGAATTTCTTGCAAGTAAAAACGCTATTGAAATTATTGAAGATATAAAAAATTAAAAACACAGTTTTGTGTTTTTTTTATTTTGTGATATAATGATTTTAGAGTTCAGGAGAACTTAACAAAATATACCGAACTTGTAGGTAAAAATGCAAGGTTATACTCCAACTTAAAAGAGTATAAAGAAAGGATTAAAAATGGAACAAGAGAATGTTCAAGAAGTAGAAACTGAAACTACTGCTACCGAAGAAGTAGAAAACAACAGTGAAAATGTTGAAAAAGTGTTTACTCAAGAAGAAGTAAATAAAATCGTTGCAAAGGAAAAAGCACGTGCAACTAAAAATATTCCTAGCAAAGAAGATTTGGCACAATTCAACGAATGGAAAGAAAGCCAAAAATCTCAAGAAGATAAGTATAATGATTTAATAAAATCAAATGGTGAGAAAGATACAACTATTTCTAACTTAAAAATGGAAAATGAAGTTTTAAAAGCAGGAATAACTGATGCTGACGAAATAGAGTTTATTATTTACAAAGTTGGTAAAATGGAAGGCAATTTTTCAGATAATCTCAAAGAGTATTTGGCTGATAATCCAAAATTTGCTAAAAAGCAAGAAACTAAAGCAACAGGAATTGAAACAAAAACAAGTTCTGCTACTAAAGACGATGGGGTGCTTGCTATATTAAAAGCAAAACATCCTGATATTGATTTTTAAAGAAAGAAGGAGAGATTAAATTATGGCAAATGCTATTGCAACAAATGGTACACATAAACGTCAAGAACGTTATGCTGATACTATTGTTAAATTAATGAGAAAAGAGTTCAATATAAGAGCTGAATTTTCAAGAGATTATGAAGGTGATCCTACTGCTGGAGCAGTAAATGTACCTACAAGAAATGGAGATATAACATTAAGTGATTACGATATTCTTAATGGTATAACAATGACACAAAGTGCTACTGATTACTTACAAGTATTAGTAGATGGACACAAAGCATTTAGTGAATTAGTTGATGGATATGAAGCAGAAGCTGTTCCTGACAATTTAAGAGCACAAAGACTAGAAAGTGCTGCTTATGTTACAGGTAAAGCACTAGAA
>Ga0265298_10004661_pt1 | contig 17408 bp, 13 predicted proteins | sample AusTroGonzalo_MG_3_FD_193486 | JGI IMG/M metagenome (GOLD analysis project Ga0265298, IMG submission 193486) | Bovine rumen microbial communities from tropical cattle in Woodstock, Queensland, Australia - Gonzalo_01 | ecosystem: Host-associated > Mammals > Digestive system > Stomach > Rumen ... | reverse complement strand
CTCCAGCCGATAAACACCGTGAGCAGCGTGGTGAAGAACCCCAACAGGAGCAGGAAGTACGGGTGCTCCCTCGGCAGCAAGCAGATGAAGGACGCGGGGGAGAAGTACCTGAAGAAGTGGCTCACGGACGTGATAGGCTATGACGAGCAGGGGAATGACGTGACCACGGTTGACAGGATATACAGCGTGGGCCTGCTGCAGGAGCTGATAAGGTACTACAGGGACGGGAACTTCGACAGGGTGTGCGCGATGTTCCAGATAATGTTCCAGCTGCAGGACGAGGAGCTGGGCAAGGAGTACAGCCGCAAGGAGGTGACAAAGAAGACGATGAGCATGGAGCTCGCCAACCTCAGCCTGTTCAGGCGGGGGAGTTCATTCTAACATAAAAACAGTAATGGTATGAAAACTGAATACAAGATTGGAGACAGGCTGACCGAAAGGCAGAAAAGATACGATGACAACAAATGGTTCAAGGACTGGGTGGACTTCTGTTCTGGAAGGATGGGGAACGATGACACCGAGTTTCCTCTTGAGATGTCGAAGAGGCACAGGGACATAGACATAAACTACGACCTGTATGACGGGAAGATAGACAAGGAGGACTTCAAGTACCTGTACAACCCGTACGGAGTTGATGACGAGCAGCCGGTGAACTTCACGCACAAGGACATAGTTAGCAAGCGCGTGAAGACCATAGAGGGCCTTGAGATGGCGCGCCCCTTTGGCTACCGTGTGACAGCCATCAACGAGGAGGCCACAACGAGGGCTGAACAGGAGGAGACGGAAAGGAACCGTGAATACGTCAACGCGCAGATAATGAACAAGATACACGCCGTTGCTGAGGAGAATGCGAGACAGAGGATGGAGCAGATGCAGATGAGGATGCAGCAGGCTCAGGCGAGCGGTGCGTCGCCGGAGGAGCTGCAGGGGATGCAGCAGGAGATACAGCAGGCGCAGGCGCAGATGCAGCAGGAGATGGAGCAGCAGGTGGAGGCCATGACACCCGAGGAGGTGAAGAAGTACATGAGGCGCGAGAGGCAGGACCCTGCGGTCGTGCTTGCCACGCACATACTGAACTATGTGAAGGAGAAGCAGAACGTGGACAGGAAGTTCAAGGAAGCGTGGAGGGACATGGCGATAGCGCCTTTCTGCTGCGTGTGGGTCGGAGAGATGAACAGGGAGCCTGTGATGGAGGTCGTTGACCCGCGAAGGTTTGCCTTCAGGCCGAGCAACAGCTCGATATACATAGAGGACGGCCAGTGGGCATGTTACGAGAGGTACATGACCGCAAGCGAGGTGGCTGCGGAGTACGGGGACGAGCTGACTGACGAGCAGTTCGAGAGCGTGTCCTACGGCAACGAGGTAGACAATCCCGGTGTCGTGTGGGTGAGCATAAACGGGGACACTCCGTCGAACGGGAGGAACACGAAAGGCATAAGGGTGACGCACGCTGAGTGGAAGGACGTGAAGAAGATACGTTTCCTGAAATACATGGATGAGAGCGGACAGGAGCAGGAGACGATAGTGACGCCGGAATATAGGCTTGACAAGCAGAACGGCGACATATCGTATGAGGACAGGTGGATCGTGACCAAGTATGAGGGTACGAGAATAGGCAGCGACATATACGTAAGGCTGAGGGAGGTGCCTAACCAGTGGCGCGACCTCGCGAACATAGGCGACAGGGACAGGTGCAAGCTCTCATACAAGGGCGTGAACATGAGGGTCAGCCTTGTGGACAGGATGAAACCGTTCCAGATGCTCTACGACATCTTCATGTACAGGATAGAGATGCTCGCCGCAGCGGACAAGGGCAAGAGTATCGTCCTTGACAACAGCGTGAAGCCAGCGGACTTCTCCATGCAGGAGTTCCTGTACTACCTTGACACGCTGAAGATAGCTTTCGTGGAGAAGAACACGCAGGAGGGCGACAGGGCGGTGCCCTTCAACGTGGGCGAGGTCGTGAAGGAGATAGACAGGAGCATGAGCAGCGACATACAAAAGTACCAGCAGCTTCTCGAATGGATAGACATGAAGTGCGGCGAGAGCGTTGGCATGATGCCGCAGCTTCTCGGTCAGATACAGCAGAACGAGTCCGTGAACAACGCGCAGGGCGCGGTGAACAACTCCGTGAACACGCTTGAGCACTACTTCTACTATTTCAACGAGTTCAAGCGCAACGTGCTTCTCGGGCTGATAGAGTGCGCAAAGTCGGTGTTCATCAAGTACCAGCCGAAGGTGCTGACCTATGTGCTTGACGACATGGACATGGAGATGGTGAGGCCTGACTACGACCTGCTTGACGAGAGCACCTACGGAATCACTTTGACAAACAACACGCAGTACAACAGCATACTCGAGATGGTGAAGGGGCTCTGCCAGCCCGCCATGCAGAACCAGGCGATAGACCTCAGCGATGTCATCAAGGTTATGAAGGCCGACAATCTCACTGACGCCCAGGAGCTGCTTGAGGTCAGTGAGGAGAGGAAGCGCAGGCAGATCCAGGAGCAGCAGGAGCAGCAGAACCAGGCGAACCAGCAGCTTGAGCAGATGAGGCAGGAGTATGAGATCAGGCTGAAGGAGATGGACGCGCAGGCGAAGATAGAGCAGATAAGGCTCAAGGGAGAGTACGACCTCAAGATAGCCGACACGAACCTTCAGAGACAGGTGATCCTTGCAATGGGCTTTGACACGGACAAGGACAGGAATGACAACAAGGTGCCCGATGTGATAGACCAGCTGAAGATAATGCTCGACCAGCGCAAGGCAGACCAGAAGGACAGGGAGCTGAACCTCAAGGAGAGGCAGCAGGAATCTTCCGAAAACGACATGGCGCACAGGCGTGCGATGGACGAAAAGAAGCTCGAAATAGAACGCAAGAAGGCGCAAAATGCCAAAAAATAGTCATATTAACGCAGTTTTTTTTACAACTGTGTACTTAAGTTTTAATAATTAAATAATTTTGCAGTATGGAAAACAACGAAAACATGCAGGAAGAGATGCAGGAGAGCATCGACATGATGCGGAACTTCAATGTGGAGCCTCCGAAGGCTGAGGGTATCGATCCCATGCCTGCCGAGGAGGGGAATGATGACAAGCCGAAGCCCAAGGCGGAGGAGCCATCCATCGCGCCCATTGAGACCGAGCACCAGCCTGAGGAGACGCCTGCCGGCAACGACAGGTACTACAACGAGGTGTACGACAGCTGGAGGGAGCTCGGTTTCCTCCATGACGCGCCTGAGCTTGAGAAGGACAGGGTGCTGACGAATGACGACCTCATCTCAATCATCGAGGAGAACAACAGGAACGCGGCCAAGAAGATGTTCGAGGATGAGTTCATGTCGAAGTTCGACGACAATGACGCGAGGGAGTACCTCAACTATGTGCTTAACGGAGGAAGCTCGGCCGACTTCTTCAAGCAGAGGATGGAGAGCCCTGCCGTGGGACTTGACGGTGACATCACCAACAGCAGCGTGCAGGACAACGTGATAGCCACGTACCTGTCCAAGTTCGCTGGGCTTGAGCAGGGCGAGATCGCCGAGCAGATACAGATGCTCACTGACGCAGGCAAGAAGGAGAAGTACGCGAGGATGTACCTTGACAAGATACACCAGTATGACGAGGCGCAGCGTGAGAGCATGAAGCGTGAGAGCGAGATGCGCGAGAAGCAGGAGCGCGAGAACTACCAGCGTGTCGTGCAGAGCTATGACGCAGAGCTGAAGAACACCGAGAGCATCTTCGGCGTGAGGTGTGACGACAGGAAGCGCTCAAGGCTGATGGACATGATGTTCAAGCCTGTGAGGATGCAGGACGGCAGCGTGCAGACGGAGTTCAACATAAAGCTCTACCAGGCTATGCAGAACCCCAAGACCGCCATCGTGCTCGCAGACCTCCTCGCCAATGACTTTGACGTTAAGAGATACACCAAGTCTCTGGAGACGGAGGCTACAAGGAAGATAAGGGCAGGGCTCAACAACCCTCCAAAAAGATAGACCTCACCATTTAATAACCATTAAATGTAACAGATATGATTAGATATGGAAATTTGAAAGTGGAGCAGACCCCGTGGACAGGCGGTACGGTGATGGACATGAACAACCTCACCCGCTTGAACGCCATCAAGCCCGAGGTTGCGGAAGGTTTCACTGCGCAGATCTATTCTGCCTTCACACAGAAGCAGTCCCCGCTCCTCAACAGGGTCTACGGGAACCCGAAGGTCATCGAGGCAAAAGAACTCGAATGGAAATGCAGGGGTGCCAAGAAAATCCCCGACACGCTCGTCGAGACCATTGACGCGGGCGAGGCTGTGAAAGGCAGGCCTTTCAAGATGAAGCTGTCCCGCGATCTGTGGAAGTACGGTGATGAAATCTCACCCGGCGACCAGACACACATGTTCCAGTGCCGTATTGTGCGCAACCCCTACAGGGAGGGCAACGGCTTCATCTATGAGGTGGAGCTTTCCCATGCGGACAGCATTCCGCAGCAGTTCCTCCAGGCAGGCGCACAGTGGGGCAAGCTGTTCTCGTCCTATGGCGAGGCCGCCGTACAGGGTGGTTCAACCCAGCTCAGCGGAAACTTCTCGCTGAAGACGAAGGTCGGCAAAATCCGCAAGGAGTTCCAGATCACCGATTACGCATGGCAGCACGTTCTGAACATGACAGTGACCGACTCAGAAGGCAAGGAGTGGAAGTACATCGAGCCCTACTGCATGAAGGAGGTCCGCCAGCAGTGGTATGACGAGATTGAGAAGGCTCTCATCTGGCAGCGCACCACCGACTATGAGCTTGACAGCACTGGCAATCGTGTTGACAAGTTCCCCGGCCTCATCGAGCAGATTCAGGAATACGGCATCTCTTGGGAGACCAACGCCATGACGCTGCGCAGGCTTGAGGACTTCATCTACTACCTTGTGTACAACAAGGTTTCCGCTGACACCACGAAGGTCATCGAGTTCTACACAGGTCGTGTTGGTATGGCCAACTTCAGCAGGATGATCGAGGGCGGTATCGGTAACGCCAACGGATGGGTGCTGAACACCGACAGCAACTTCAACCCTGTCCGCAGGATGAGTTCTCCGTACCACACCAACGCATTCAGCTACGGCTACCAGTTCCTTGAATACAGGCACCCGGCCAACATCATCATCAGGCCCATCGTGCTTGACGCGCTTGACGACACTTCAAGCTTCTTCGAGAAGGACAACGGGCTGCCGAAGTCATCCCAGCAGATGATATTCCTTGACGTGTCCGGCGTAGGCGGCGAGACTGAGAACATCCAGATCCTCACCCCGAAGAACGGCTACCGCGAATGGACTGTCGACGGAGGCTTCTCCATCATGGGACCGAGCAACAACGGCAAGGGCGCCCACACCGGTGACTTCAGCACATACTGCATCACCAAGGAGATGGGCGTGTGGATCAAGGACCCGTCAAGAATCGGTATGATAACAATCGCTTAAAAACAAAAACAACAACAACACAGGGGCGGGCGCGTCCCGCCTCTCTTTAATTAAGATACGAAATGAGTAATCTTGTACAGATAGAGCCTATCAAGAAGACGAAGTGCCTCGGCAACAACGGGGATGAGTACTTCACCTGCCCTATAGTGATAGAGGCTCTCAAAAACGACATGGGCATGTTGGAGACAGGTCTCACAGAGAAGGAGACCGCCGAACTCCAGAAACATTTCTACTACAGCCTCGACCCCAAGTACGACCCGCTGGACGACAAGTCCATCTGGAACCATGACGAGGGTCGTTTCATCATGCAGGCCAAGACGCACATACTTGACCTTGATAAGCCTGTTGACAGGCTGCGCTACGCGCTCTGCAAGGCAAGCAAGTATGTCGCGAACAGCCAGCAGGAGCTTGATGAGCACAAGTGGCCGTATGCGAAATTCGTGATTGTCGACAGTGCTGAACAGGCTGAAGCCACAGCAAAACGCAATGAACTGAAGCTCAAGGTGATGGCGCTGATTGACAAGATGGATACCACGCAGAAGCGCAACTTCTGCATGATTTTCGGCTTCAATGTGAAGGGTCAGACTGACACGGTAATCTCCAACAAGGTCTTCGAAGTCGTTGAAACGAAAGGATACAAGGCTTCGTATGAGGTCATGAAGCAGTCCAAGGAGTACAACACGCTGCACGCGCTGGTTGCCGAAGCTGTGGATCGTCACGTGATAAACAAGAAAGGTGAGGTATATCAGTTCATGGACGAGCCAATAGGCGTATCAGTGCCGACGGTGATAGAGTACCTGAGGGATGCGAAGAACAATGCAGTCAAGATGTCGATAATCAAAATGTTAAACGAGTAGGATATGGAACCGTTGGAGATGCACTACGCCTTGAAGCAGAAGCTGAACAGGGCTGACAGCCAGCAGTTGAGGGATCTGAGGCCTGAGGAGATGGACTGGTACCTCAACGAGGCGCAGCTGCAGTATATCAAGACTGTGGCGAACCCGAAGCAGCAGTTCATTGTTGAGGCCAACCAGAGGATGATGGATGACATCGCCCCTCTGGTCACCACGGCAAGCTTCACGTCGTTGCAGACCATTGACGGCAGGAAGGTGATGCTTCCGATGTATGAGCTTGAGCCGCGATTCATGTACTATATGAGCGCCGAGGCTGTAATAAGCAACAGATGCTGCAGTGCAGGGAAGAGGGCGAAGGTGTTCATACGCAGGCATAGCGACCTGTTTCCTGACAACAGGTTCTACAGGAGCTCATGGCAATGGTCTGAGGTGTCCGCTGTCTTTGAGGGCGATGGTGACGGTGCCTGCCTTGTCATGTACAATGATGCTGACGAGGTCGGGGACGCTGGCGCATTTGCCATAGACTCTGTTGATGTGAGCTATATCCATGTTCCGAGGATGATATTCTGCGGAGGATATAGCACCATTGATGGTTCACTGACGGCATCTGATGACTCGCAGTCATGTGAGCTCCCTTTCCATGTCCATGAGGACGTTGTTGACATTGCCGCAATGCTTGCTGCGAGCAATCTCATGAATCCTGACATACAGGCCAAGATCCAAAAAATACAAATGAACAACAATTAAATTTTTAAGATTATGATTTACGGAACACATTATCAGACTTTAATAACGGACTACGACCTCGTTAACTCTGGTGTCGCTGGTCTGAAGAACCTTGATTATGGCAAGGTTGCGATAGTGGACGAGACTACCGGTAATGAAGGTCAGACCATAAGCGACTGGACTGGTGTTAAGTTCTTCTCCCTCTATCAGGCAACTGTCAATGAGAAGGGCAAGCGTGTGCTGATGAAACACAGTGGAGCGAAACCTATCTCTGTTGACCATATCAGGATGAAAAATTATAAGCTTGCCAGTGCCGCATATCCTCAATATTGGATGCTTGCGCTTGGCGAGAGTTTTGCCGCCTGCTGCAAGGACTATACGATCAAGTTCACCTTGCAGAGTGAGCAGATTCAAAAATCGCAGTTCCCGAACTATTATGTGCAGGAGTTGTCTGTCAAGAAGGCATGTTGTGAGGAAGCTTGCGGTGGTGAGCCCAATCCGTTCACGAACGCTGAGCTTGCATTCCTGTTGTGGTATGAAGCGGCTCTCAATAAGAATGACTATGTAAAAGCAAATATCGCATTGAAAAAGGACGTGAGTTCAACTGAGACTCCTGATATGCAGTATGCTGAGATTATCACTGCGCATGATAATGACGGTAATGCTTATTTCACTTATAGCGGAAACGATTTCACCAGTATCAGTTATCGTGAAGGTAAGGTTTATTATGATGGAGGTGTCGCTGATTCTATCACCGACTTCCTTACAAGTGTTGTAGGTATTTCTTCTTCAGACCTTGCTGAAGTGGCACTCGTATTTGAACTTGATTCAGAACTTGGACTGAAATCTGGCAATATCAATCTCAAATATGACTATCTGCGCAATGTGCGCGCTGATATGACGCTTGAAGGTGGTTTCAAATGCGCTGATGGCATCACAATAGCGAACAATGATGTTGTTGATGCTGATCATCCCACATCGATTTATGATGAGGATGGCAATGCTGTAAGCCAGTTTGCATATCCCGTAGGCTCTGGTTATGATGTCAGACAGATGGAGCAGTACGACTCCAGAAGGACTGTGAACAGCCCCTATCCGTTCTCCAACTTCGCGCATTCCGAGAGCGGCATCCAGTTCCTCTCTGACGAGAGCGCTATGTATGACATGCTGACAATTGAGTACCAGCAGCATAGTGACGCTCTTGGTGGCGAATTTCCGCATCCGCATGGCACAACTATTGCTCTTAATGCAGCGAATGAGTTAGTGGCTGAGGGAGAGAATAGTGATCCTGATACCAATTGGTATAGCTTCATTACTGACACTCTTGGTTTGTCTGTCGAATAAAATAATTATTGGGCTTCCTGTTTCAAATACGGGAAGCCCAATTTTTAAGAAAGGAGTTAACTATGGCAGTAACAAGCAAACTTAACACACAGGATATCAAGTTCCTGCAACAGCTTATCGCGGACATCACCAATGAGTTGTGCGATTGCGAGTGCTGCAGGAAGGAGAAAGAATGCAGCGTGTTCGAGCGTGTGTATATCGCATCCAACATCCTGTATAAGAAGGTCACTGATGATGCTTTCACAATCTCAACTTCTGATGCCTCAAGCCTTGACTTTGTTTATAATGGCGGTTCTTCTTCCTATACCTTGCATCCCATAAACATCTTCAATGATGACAGTTGTGTGGAGTGGGAGAACATAGCCCAACGTATAACGACAAACTCGTCAAAGAAAGGCAAGTTCGTGGACAAGTCGCGCAAAAAGCTCCTGTCAAGGTTCTACATGTATCTGTACAATGCGCTTTCAACTGACATACCGGCACAGAGCAGCAGCTATGCGGCATTGGGCAGGGACATTTTCGGAAGCAATGCTGATGATGTGATCACCAACTGTCTTGACGAATGCTGTAACGAAACTGTATAGGAGGTTCGGCTATGGAATGGACAGAGATTATTTCGGCGGTAATCACAAGCGGTGTCGTGATAACGGGCTTCGAGCTTGCACGTGACTGGAAGAACAAGCGCAACAAAGACAAACTGGCGAACAAGAAGTCGGAGACCGAGAACAAGAAGACTGACTATCAGGCGCAGAAGGAAGGACTTGACCTTGTACAGGAGTTCTACAATAGAGTGCAGCAAGTTACTGATGACCAGAACAGTAAGCTGTTTAAGAGGATGGACAAGACCGATAACAAAATAGACGAAATAGTCACATATCTTAATGGAGATTTCGCAAAGTGGAAAAAGGAACATTCATCATAACAAGCATATCGAAGTAGCAATGAGAAAGATTACTGAAATCATCATCCATTGCACGGCGACCAAAGAGGGAGTTGAAGTGCATGAAAAAGACATTGACAGATGGCACAGAAAAAAAGGGTGGAACGGGTGCGGTTACCACTACGTGATTACCCTTACTGGCGAGAGAGAAGGAGGAAGGGCAGAAGCTGTTGTAGGTGCGCACACCATCGGACACAATCAGACAAGCATAGGAGTTGTGTATGTCGGTGGACTTGACAAAACAGGAAAGGCAAAAGACACTCGCACGCCGCAGCAGGAATATGCTCTTTTGGAGCTTTGCCGGGAACTGATTGCAAAGTATCCGAACGCACGCCTGTCAGGTCACAACCAATGGGCGCACAAGTCTTGCCCGTGCTTCGATGTCCCCAAATGGGCTGCTGCCAACGGACTGCCGTATGACGCTACCATCAACAGAGTGTAATTTTATCTACATACCAACAAGAGGTTCTTGAAGGGATGGTTGAACAGACTAAATTATTTTAAATTCGAAGAACAATAATCATTAACAATTAAAAATCAGACAATCATGGCAGGATTAAAACAATTTGTACTCGGACTTATCAGGAAGTATTCACTGGATTACAGTGCGCAGATAGAAGAACTGGAACAAGACATCGAAAATGTTTCGAAAAGATGCACTGAAAACAAGGTGGAGATAGGCGATGTGGATGTTGAAACCTATGGTAGTTTGCAGCAACAGGTGAACAGAAAGGCCATAGGCTATATAGAAAGCACACTGACGGTGGGTCAGAACACGGCAATTCTTACAGACGGCAGCGAACCAACATCTGGAGACTTCATATTTGACACGAACAGTAACACGTTGTGGTTCGTGGAAGAAAACGGCACAAACCATCAAATAACATTGTCATAATGGACTGGAGGAAGATTATCACAGCAGCGGCATTCGTGCTGCTGCTTTTTTGTTTGCTGCTGGCATACAGGAGGTGCAAGGGCCCAGATGTCGAGTTCAGGACTGTGGTCAGGACGAAGAGCGACACCGTGATGGTTCAGACCCGCGATACGATGTTCGTGGAGAGATATTGGAAGGAGCCTTCGAAGATTGACACGTTCATCGTCTTCGAGAACTCCATGGACACCCTGTACATAACAGGCATAGCGAGGGACACGATATGGATTGACTCCTTGAATTTGGACATGCACGGAAACTACATGGAGATACACGACAGCGTGTTCATAGAGACAACGGTATACGAGAAGGAGCGTTTCTCCATGGACCTGGGTGTCTGTGCGCTGCCGAGCGTGAAAGGGCTGAAGTCAAGCGACGTCGGCGTGAGGGCTGCGTTCAACTTCAGGGGCGGGCATTCTGTGGAGACCGGCTACAACTTCTTCGGGAAACAGATAGTCGTCGGCTACAGGAAAAGGATAAATTTCAGGAAAAATAATCGCAGGCTGCCGAAAAATTAAAAAATTATGCTATTTTTGCAGCTGATAATATCAGCGTATGGCAAAGAAGGAAAAAGACGAGAGGAGCCTCTCAATGCAGGATCTGAGGGGCGCGATGGCGGAGGAGCATCCAGAGAGGGATGCGGGGCTTTCCGCCATGATGGTGATGTCGTCGGACACCGTGGAGGAACAGCAACCTGAAGGTACGTATAGGTTCGCGCTCAACGGCGTGATGGAGGACAGGGAGACCACAGGAATGCTCCAGAACGAGGAGAGCAACGAGGAGTGCATTGACATAACAGGAGATAATCCTACCGAATATACAGTGTATGCGACATCATGCTGTAATGACCATGGTGTTGTGCAGTCATCGGACATCGCTGACATAAACAGCTTTATTTTGTCATTCTTATTCGACTGCGACGATTATTCGGTCTCCTCTTATATTGTCAATGGTGAGAGTTTCAGCTCATTGTATGAGATTGTCAATTTTATATCATTGGGCGGATTTGGAGTGTATAACATCGTGCCTGAATTGTGCGTAAAAACATTAAGGAGTGTTACAGTAAAGAATTGTTGCAATGATGAGATGGTGATGATAGTTGACAACAACAAGACTATCAACACTTATGATATAAATTATATGAATATGTCATGTGGAAGTGGAGAGTTATTGCCATACGAATATATGATAATAAAAGGAGGGGACGTTATCGAGGACCATATTCCAATACATTCAGCAAGGGACATCTTATGTGACAACGATGTCAAGGTGCAGTTGAGATGCTGTTCGGAAGATGGTTACTGTGAAATGATTGATAATATGTCAAATCCAATATCTTTTGACAATGACAATACAACGGAATATGTTGATGATGTGACCATAGATGGTACGTTGTATCATAATCTCACACATGATGATGATGTCATGTTGTATTTCAATGTGCCATCGCAATACAGGGGATATGTTGGGACTGTCATAAATAAGGTGGCCGTACAGAGAACATATGTTTCCGGTGTATCTTATTATGATATAGATGTCAATTCGAACAGCCCTTCTGCGAATACAGCAGTGTTATATGATGATGGTACGAATTGCTATATAACCGTGTTTCTTTCACGTTTGAATCCAGGAGAGTATGTTTTTGTGCATATAGGTCATATTGATGGCTCCATATCGGATGATGCCGCATGTTTTGACACTTTCAACTTCAAGGACGCATCGTTTTTGCCTTTTGTCATGTTTGTGACTCCTGTTGGCACAACAAATTTCGGATTTAAAGACAGCGAAGGGAATGAGCAGAATGGCATAATAGGACTTTATGACGGGAACAAACAGATAGCCGGATTCTGGGTAAAGGACGGATTTGGCAACAGATATCTGTCAAAAACGGACAGTATAGAGATAAACTGGTATCATAACGACAAACTTGAATTGGTGTATGGGTAAGAAAGTGTATATAACAGTTTATGAGAACGAAAATTTTGTCACGTCATGCCTTTGTGACGCTGACAAAAAGACATTGTATGAGTGTGTCGGTGACAAGATCAGGGACTATTTGGTGAAAGCTTACAGTTCCGCAGTGTGGACTGACACAAGGTTCTCAAAGGATGGTGTTATGCTGAATCCCAACAAGCCTCTTACTGTTGAGGACAGCGGGGAGTACAGCATGAGTGTTTACTATAAAAAAAGCTGATCATGGCAAAGACGATACTTGGAAAGATATATGTTGGTGATAACCAGACGGTGTTTTTCGCTGTATGTGAGGACAACGCTTCTGAGATATTCCTTATGGACGGCAGATGCCAGTACAGGCTTCTGCTTGATGACAGGGGCAGTGAGAAGAAACTGAATTTTGATGTCCACCATCAGATAACAGGCATATACAGGCTTCGCAGAGGCTGTGAGAAAACAATATACTTCACTGACAACTATAATCCGCCAAGATATCTGAACATAAGCAATATAAATAGCTTCAAGGAGATTGTCGGGACAGAGCCTGTGATGATTTACGGGACTGCCGATGTTGACAAGCTGCTCCTGCAGAAGACTTATGACAAGGCTCCTGTGATAAATCTGGCAATAGGTCAGAACGGGCAGCTTCTTGCAGGCAGTTACAATGTTGCCGTCAGATATGTTGATGAGGACCTGAACCCGTCAGAGTGGATATATACCACAGAGCCTGTGATGATATGGCATGACAACTCAAATGACTACAATTCGGTGAGGGCGACATCCAACAATGACGTGGAGTACAGGAAATATGGCCCGACGACAAAAGCCATAAGGGTATCTGTGAGGAACAGGCAGTGCGACCACAGTTTCACGTTTGTGCAGTTCGCACTGATAGGAGCGAACAGCGGCACCGGGTTTGTGAATGATGTCGTGTATTCGCATCTTGTTGAGATGGACTTTGCGATGACAAACGGGCAGCTTAATGACACCGAGCTGACTTACATATTCACAGGAGGAACTGATGTGACGACAGGCAGCGAGGACGAGATACTTGCGAACACTGAGATATTCGACAGGGTTAAATGTCTTGAGCAGGCTGACAACAGGCTTGTGATGGGCAATGTGACTGATATGAATGTTGACTGGTGCAAGCTGCAGAAATATGCGTCAAGGATAAAGGCTGACTGTGTATATAAGGAGATAACAGTTGACTCCATGGAGGACGGCGGGCAGAAAGACCCGCTTGTGCTTTATAACAACAATGTGGGCTACCAGCCGGGTGAGATATACTCCTTCGGCATAGTGTATGTGTTTGAGAACGGCGCCAAGAGCCCTGTTTATCATATACCAGGAAAGCCGGCAGGCACAGGAAGCGAGGTCTATTCAAGCGGTAATGTGCTTCCTATGCTTGAGAATAACCAGTGCCAGACAGCGAAATATTCTGACGTGTCCACGGCATGTGAAGGATTCAAGTACTGGGGGCATGACTATAAGGGCAACAATATAAATGGTGAGAATATAAGGCATCACAGATTCCCATATCATGAAGACTTTATGGGATGCAGGACAGAATATGATGTGATGAAAAGGTCTTATACAGTCCATTACAACCTTATCGTCGGTCTGAGAAAAGGACGTGGGATATTGAGCAGGTTTAAACAGAACTTTGACACTATTTACATAAAATATAATCTTGAAGGGTATCGGAATCTTGACAATCCTGTACAGATATCACATACACAGACACCTGATGACCTTGGCGAGCATGACATTTATGTTAAACATGATGAGTTTTCAACTTTATATGACGGTCTGGTAATACCTAATTCGTATGCTGGACTTATACATAGTGGTGCCATAGCTGCCGTATCTGATATGGATGAGGTTGACAGGAGGAACCATGAGTCTGACGCGAACCTGACCAACCATGGATGTTCAAATTATATAGACAGCACATTGCCATTCCCTCCTGTGTTAAGGAAAAACAAACAGAGAAGATACATCAATGTGTTCGAGTATGATGCGGAGAAGTACGCAGGAGTATTGTTTAGAAATCTGCAGGAATATCCGCAATATCGTGTTGGGGATGTTACAACAAAGACAAGGCCGTTGTATCTGTCAACAGGCGGTGTCATGGCATATCACAAGTTCGGTACGAAGAATGACAAGAAACAGGCGATCATCAATGACAAATTTGAGGAGATTGGTGATGATTTCTTTATCAACAAAGTATCGCTTGATTTGTATAGTAAACGCAGGATAAGGGCGATATGTGACAACCTCAGTGACACAGATGACACTATTGACAATGAGTCATTTTTGCATTTCAAAACAAGAAATGGGAGCCAATGTCTGATGCGCACTAATGTCGGGTTCTACATTGAGCCTCGTGTTGAAGTTTCAGAGACACATGTCGGAAATACTAAGAAGTTTATCCTCGGAATAAGGTTCTCAAGGCCGGAGATCCCCGCTGATGAGTATCTTAACGGGCATAAGGTTGTAGGATATTTCTTTGTGCAGAATGAGCGTACTGATGAGAATGCGAGTGTTATAGACAGCGCTGTTCTGACACCCCTGTTTGTGGAGAACAACTATGACGGGAACAACGCTTCCGACAGTGACATGATAGTGTCATCAAGGCTGTTCCCGAACTCAAGTGGCATGGCTGTCTCAACGATGTCAACTCCCCTTGACATAACAAGGTTCTTCAACAGGCAGGCCAACATGCCTTTGTCACAGCAAAACTTTGATTACATAATATATTCCGGCCCTAATAAAAATTATTCCATAAACCACAGGGATGATCATCTTGTGAACCAGAAGTTCTACAAACACGCTGTCGGTATGATAAACCCGGAGTTCAAGTTCAACAGGAAGGAGTACTACGGGTTCAGATTCAGGAGGATGGGATATTTCCAATACAGATACGCAAGGTTCTCAACAGATTACAATGAGGCATGGGTGACACAGGATGTGCAGGCCGGCAGCTCGTACAACAAGAAGATAAACGCGGCAAAGGACAGGGACAATGACGGATTCGACCTCCATGTGTTCCACAAGAACTCATTTGTGAGCTTCATCCCCGATGTTGACAACTCATCATTGCATTACTTTGACAACAAGGATATACACTATGTGGCGCCATCAAGCTATATAGACAAGGATTGTGTGCATTATGGTATGATGAAGACAAGGCAGGTTGCCAACATGTCCGGTGACAACAGCATCGCATTTCTGTTCTACGATGATGGCACAGATGTCATTGACATGTTCACTGACACCACACATAACAAGGTTGTGAGGCTTCCTTACGGCTATCTTGAGCGTGACATTGAGAATCCGTACTCCAACTTCGCATCACTCCCCTACTATCCCATAAGCGGTGTGGTATATTATGAGAATGATACTGGCAAGCCTAATGAGCGAACTGAGGGTCTGTATAGGGGTGACTGTTTTATATCGCCTGTGAAATATACCACAGGAGCGTTGTATGACATAAGGATGAAGAGAAGGGCAAGGAAGCAGACGTGGTGGCAATATGTTGTCGGAGGCACGCTTGTTGTCGGAGGTGCTGTAGGAAGCATCTGGACAGGAGGTGCCACAGCTGCACTGATAGGCCCAGGAATATCAATGATCCAGAACGGAATAAGGACAGATGTGGCTATCAAGAACCAGAAGCTTTTCCAGCAGAAGAACTGCAAGAGGGCGTTGTCTGACACATGGGTGAACTACTTCATCAACAGGGATCAGGAGGATGATGAGATACAGTGGCTTTTTGAGAGCGTGGACTGCCTTTGGTTTGAGAGCAGGCTCAACATCAACTGGCGTGTGGGGACTTCGATAAACGATGTTTCAGATTACCTTGACCCGCTGAAAGGGTACAACGGAAGTGACATGAGATATTATTTCAACAAGAAGCTGACCTATCCTGACAAGGACCATTCTGACGGCAGGATGTACTACGGGTTCGCGCAGGCTGAGATTTACGACATCAACAAGGACTTCCAGAGGCGCAACAGACAGAAGGCGTACTACTGCATACCTGTAACATACGAGTGCTGCTCTGAATGCCAGAACAGCTTCCCGAAAAGACTGGTATACTCGCAGATGTCATTCGCCGAGGAAAAGACTGACAATTTCAAGGTGTTCCTTCCCGGCAACTACAAGGATGTGCCAGGAGATACAGGCGACATAACCAATGTGACATACCAGGGGCAGGACGCCTTCATGGTGTTCACGGAGGAGGGTCTGTGGCAGCTTGCGCCGCAGAGGCAGCAGCAGGTCAACCAGATAACACAGGTTGTGTCGTTCATCGGTACAGGCGACTTCTTCAGCGGCGAGCCTCAGAGGTTCATGAAAAATGACGCTAACATAACATTCGGCTCACGGCATCAGAACTCATTCATCAACACGCCAAACGGCCTGTTCTGGTATTCCGAGCATGACAACGCGATATACACTTTCGCCGACAAACAGCCTGTCAACATATTCAAACAGGCCGGCATGGGCAAGTTCTTTGAGCGTAATGGCAGGATAAAAATGGACATGGACTATTATGACGCATACAGGATTGACTTCCCATACAAGGACAATCCTTCGTATGAGTACGGGACAGGCTATGTCTTGGGATGGGACAACAGGTATGAGAGGCTGCTGATAACGAAGAAGGACAATGTTGTACCTGTACAGGCAGACAGCTGCGCGCTTGATTCAAAAGCGAAGATGGAGGCTGAAGGTATTGTCATGGACAGGATAAGCGAACTTTCTGACAACGGAGCTGTCAATATCTGTTACAGATGGGACCAGCGAAAATGCGGGTTTGAGATAGAATACGACAGCGTTGAAGATGTTACCGAGGATGTGCGTCCTAATGTGCAGATTCTGACAACATCATATAACAGCGGTGTCAAAACAGTGATATTCATAGATTTGTCTTTGAACTATAAGATAGCGTCAGATGTTTATGACATCAATATTGATGACATTCTGTTACGCAATTTTGAAAGTGTCCATGCTGATAATGTGAAGATATATATCAACGACACTACAGACCATGAATTCGGGACTTTCACGGCCGAGGCTTTCAATGGCAATCTGCATGACTTCATAACCGCTTATGATCCTGCTGGTGATGGCATATCGCCAGGGGACAGGTTTTTCATGATAGTGATAACAAATGCTGTTACGGACAGCGGTGTTACT
>Ga0265298_10004660_pt1 | contig 17415 bp, 15 predicted proteins | sample AusTroGonzalo_MG_3_FD_193486 | JGI IMG/M metagenome (GOLD analysis project Ga0265298, IMG submission 193486) | Bovine rumen microbial communities from tropical cattle in Woodstock, Queensland, Australia - Gonzalo_01 | ecosystem: Host-associated > Mammals > Digestive system > Stomach > Rumen ... | reverse complement strand
CGTTTAGAAACGGTATTAGAACTGCCGCCTGGGAAACGAATCAATTTAGATTCCTCACCGGTGATATTCTTCACGCGATCTGAAATCTGCTGAAGATCAGCATAATAATTTGCCACGCTACTATAAAGGTAGGCATAGTTATGCGACCAAGTGTGTAAAGCCACTGTATGGCCTTCATCATATTCACGCTTGATTAAATCATCCGTGCCACGACCAGTTACAAAGAAAGTTGCTTTTACGTCGTATTTTTGGAGCACATCAAGCAGTGCAGCAGTATAATCGCCTGGACCATCGTCATAAGTAAGATAGACGACACCTGTAGCATTGGCTAATTTCTCAGCATGCTCTGCTATACGGATCTCTTCAGCTTCTTTTTTGGCATATTCCGAGATCTCTTGGCAATTTGGGCAGTCGGTGATTTCGACACCAGTTTTTGCGGAAGCTTCTACGAAGTCTGCTGACATCAAAAACCCGATTACGATAAACAAGAATACTCCAAATGCCGTAACAAGAAATGACAGGATAAATATATGCAAATGCCGTTTTCTTACCCTCATGTCCATACTTTTATTATAACACGAACTATGCTAAAATATAAGCATACCTAGGGGTGTAGCTCAGTTGGTAGAGCAGCGGTCTCCAAAACCGCGTGTCGTGGGTTCAAGTCCTGCCGCCCCTGCCATTTTTTTGCCAACTTTTTGGCATAATTTTAGCGTAAGTATGATATAATTATATACGTGAAAATACTTATGTTAGGTTGGGAGCTTCCGCCTCACAATAGTGGTGGCCTTGGAGTAGCTTGTTTAAATATGGCCCGTGCCCTATCCCGGCAAGGTATTGATATTGATTTCGTAGTGCCGTATGAAGCTGAACATCCAGACACTAAGTTTATGCACGTGCTTCATGCTACTCATCTTGATCCGATTCATCGTTATGGTGGTGGCGCTTATAGTTCGATGGAAATCGATAAGAAACAAATTCCGTCCATCGACCACCCAGATATGCTTTCAATTCGTGACATTCAAAAATGCTACCAAGATTTTGTAAACAAATATTTGATGGAATACAAACCAGACTTGGTGCATGCACACGACTGGCTAACCTACGAAGCTGGCGTACTCGCTAAGAAAAATTATGGTATTCCGCTAGTCGCGCACGTCCACGCTACCGAGTTCGATCGTGCCGGTATGAGAAGAGGAAATCCTCTAATTCATGAAATCGAAAAAGAAGGTCTCATGATGGCCGACAAAATTATTGCTGTGTCCGAATCGACCAAACGCATTATCCACGAAAAATATCATATTCCGCTAAATAAAATCGATGTAATTTATAATTCCCTCGACGAGGCTTATTATAAGAGCGATTACAAATATGATGACAGCTTACACAAATATGCTTTAAGCCTTAAAAAACAAGGTTATACAATTATTTCTACCGTCGGGCGCTTTACTATTCAAAAGGGTCTCGACTTCTATATGAATGCTGCAGCTAAGGCCGTACATAAAAATCCTAAACTTATGTTTATCTTCGCTGGTGATGGCGAAGAAAGAAACCATTTAATTGCTCGTTCTGCCGATCTTGGCATTTCTAAGAACGTAATCTTCACTGGCTTTATTCGAGGTCGCAAACTTCGTGATATTTATTCTGTTTCCGATATCTTCGTCATGAGCTCTATTTCCGAACCATTTGGTTTAACTGCGCTCGAAGCAGCCCACCACGGCGATGCTTTGATCCTTACTAATCAATCGGGTGTGTCTGAAGTAATTTGGTCCGCTATGAAATATGATTTCTGGGATGAAAATAAACTTGCCGATGAGATCCTCTCTATTGCTAAGAATCCAGCCCTTAAGAATTCTTTGCAGAATAATGTCAGAGAAGAATATGTTAAAATCTCGTGGGATAAAATTGCCAAAAAGTGCGAAAAGATATATAATAGTTTAAAACATAAGAGGTATACATAGAATGCGTGCAATTTGCTTATATCTTCACATGCACCAACCTGTTCGCTACCGACAGTATCCGATTTTTGATGTTGGAAATACCTCTAATTATTATACTGATGATTATAATGGTCGTCAGTCCAACCAACGTATTTTCAATAAGGTTACCGAAAAGTCTTATCGCCCAATGCTAGAACTTCTTGAAAGAAATCTCGAGAAATATCCAGGCTTCAAGGTATCTTTATCCATCACTGGTACTTGGCTTGAACAAGCTCAAAAATGGGCTCCAGATCTTATTGATCAAATCCGTCGCATGGTCAATACTGGTCGTGTCGAAATCGTTGGTGAAACTTATTACCACTCGCTAGCTTTCTTCTACAATCGTGATGAATTTGAAGATCAAGTCAATCTTCATGCCGACACTGTAGAAAGATTATTCGGTAAAAGACCGCGCGTATTTAGAAACACTGAGCTTGCTTATAACGATGGCCTTGCCCACTGGGCCGAAGAAAAAGGTTATCTTGGTATTCTCGCCGAAGGTTGGGACAAAGTTCTCGGCTGGCGCTCACCAAACCATGTTTATCGTCCAGCTGGCTGTGATAATCTTAGATTACTACTCAAAAACTATCGTCTTTCTGATGATATTGCCTTTAGATTTTCCGATCGCCACTGGCAAGAATGGCCACTCACGGTGCCAAAATACCAAAACTGGATTGATATGGACTGTCTTTCCGGTAATCTCGTGAATTTATTCATGGATTTCGAGACCTTTGGTGAGCACCAATGGGCTGATACCGGCATCTTTAGCTTTATGGATGGCTTAATTGGCTCCTGGCTCGGTCAATATGAGAATAAATTTGTGACCGTATCTGAAGCTTGCGAAATTATGGAACCAGCTGGCGAGATTTCAATGCCAGATACCGTAACTTGGGCTGATACCGAACGTGATTTGTCCGCTTGGTTGTCTAACGAGATGCAATCTACCTCTCAGCAATACGTCTATGATATGAGAAATGAAATTTTAGCTACTGGTGACCAGGGTTTGATTGCCGACTGGCGCTATCTTACCACTTCCGATCACCCATATTCTATGTGTACCAAATACTGGAATGATGGCGACGTCCACGCTTATTTCTCGGCATATGCCTCTCCATACGAATCATATATGTATTATATGAACGTTGTTCGTGATCTAGAATACCGACAAAAAATTATTGCCGAAAATCAATAAGATTAAACAGCAATAATTTTTAGCGTTTCTTTTCTTTAACTTCGTTGCGTCCGAGATTTTTCTTGGTCTCAGTAAAAACTACATGCTTTCTAAGTACTGGATCGTACTTTTTGAGAGAAAGCTTGTCTGGAGTATTCATAGTGTTCTTCTTAGTATAGTAAGCACGAACACCAGACTCTTCAGAGACGAGCCCGACCAATTTTCTCTTGGTATTATTCTTCTTTGCCATAACTGTATATAATCTTACCACATATCTTAAAAATTATCAAGTGTAAAAGGGCCTAATTATATAGGCCCTTTGAAAAAATATAGATAATTCAGGGTGGCCGTCTCATAATATACATTGAGCCACAGGAAATCATATGTATGTTACGTTCAATCTCGGTTGTAAATGGCCTGCCGCATCTAGGACAGCTCCATGTAAGGCCTCTTATAAACATTTACTCACCTCCCTTAAAATATTTTAGGTATTGCGGTAGAGCAGATAATTGGATCACCTCCTTAAGCCGGGTTAAAAGTAACGGAATACATTAAATTACCACCTCCTCCTTATCTTTGTAAGGTGCTAATCTCATAATACTATTTTTTCGGGGTTTTATCAAGCAATAGCTTAATGAAGGCTTTAATTTCTTTGAGGCCGAAGTCTTTATTTGCTGGTATCATTAGCTCAGGATCATCCATAAATCTAAGGTCAGAAATTTGGGTATAAACAGCCTGCATTAAGTCTAATAGGGTTTTCTCATCTTTCTCATCGAATTTATAGACCTTATCATAGACTTCGCCATCAGAATCTGGGCGCACAAAGAGAATATGAGCCTGCTCTATCTTATATTTCGAATAGGTAGGTGAATTATTGAGAAGAAGTTTATAGAAACATAGTTGCATCATATTCTTATAGAGCGTTGGATGAGAAGCCCAGCCCTCTTTATGGAATTTACCGGTCTTGAAATCATAAATCTCAATGGTCTTATTTTCTTCATCTATTATTATATGGTCAATCTTACCAGTTACTGGTACACCTTCGATTGCTAATTTTTCGAAACCTAGATTAACCTCGGCTTTGCCTTGTCTTAGAATATCCGAGAAGGCTTTAAGGGCTATCAACATCTCTTCTGGGCCTTTTTCGCGAATCTTATCTTTAATATCCTGTGGCAAGTCTCGCTTTTCTAGCTCAGAAAGGTAGAATTCAATCGCTGCATCATCAGAAATACCAGTGTTCGTAACCTGTTCAAAGGTAGCATGAGCCAAATTACCTAAAGCTAAAAATTCATCTTCTGGCTCTTGCTCATTTCTTAGTAGATAATTTTTTACAAAAGCTTCTGGACCAGCATTCACAATATCGACAAAAGAGGTTAAAGCTGAAGCGCTCATTCGCCAACCATTTAATCTATCGAGATAAATCGTCTTCATATCTGGGGTAGATTTCACAAATGGAGTGAGATAATTTTTGAGTGAGCCGATAGATTTCTGGGCAGTTAGTTTAGCAATTGAATTTTTACTATCCTCTCTAGTTTTAGCTGCTTCTCCCTCGGTGTACCCCAACCATACAAACTTCTCTGGTAGGAATGGCGATACCACCATCAAGTTACCATTTTTATCTTTCCCTTCACATTCACCGAAGTACTCTAGGCGATCTGGTGTTTTGCTAGAGAAATCACTTACTGAATTAGTAATATATAGTGTATGCTTAGCCCTAGTTAATGCTACATATAATACACGAATTCTTTCGCTATCTGTGATGCCAGTATGACGAATATGGATTAAGTTCTTAGGCAGTGACAAGAAATTATTATTACCCTTACCGCCACCCCAACAGGAATGATCTGCGGAGATTAGAAAGACGTATTCAAATTCGAGGCCTTTAGCTTTATGCGCAGAAAGTACTTGTACAGCATCATCAGAGTCTCGATAAGGGCTGGTGGCTGTAAGCGGCATTTCTGCATCTTCATAATCTTTCGCCATTTCAGCGAGATCATGGATTCGAAGAGGTTTTTCGCCAACATGAGCAATCAATTTAGCCCTGAGCGATGCTAGGTTCTCATAAAATCTAAACATTTCGTATTGATCTAGCGCCTCGATATGCATCTTTTCGGCAATATCATGTAAAACTGTCTCAAGCGGTACATTAAAGGCTTTGCTGACTAAGTCTGAGAGGAAAGTCATTGCTTCTTGCATCTTTTCACTTAAATCAGCGTTCAAAAGATATTCAAATACCGGCTTATGCGCCGTTCTGGCTTCGGCTACAAGTTTAAGAACTTCAGTCATCTGAATATCCCACCAAGGATAAGACAAAATCTCAAGCATCGAGGCAGTTGGACGCTCCTCTCTAGCAATTTCATCAATGAACCTTAGAATTACCAAAATCTGATGAATCTTATCATCTTCAAATAAATTGTCCCGCCTTTCATAAGCAATCATAATTTCTGGATGAGATTTAAGATATGGAAGTAACGGCATAAAGTATTTATGTTTACTAGAAATAATCGCAATCTCAGATTGTTTTACGCCAGATTTGATTAATTCGGCAATCTTGGTAGCCACAAAGTTATATTCTTGATCAGAAGAAACGAATTCCAAACGATGGATTTGGGACTCTTTTGGATCTGGGCGATGAGCTGTAAGTGGTTTCTCTTCCACAAAACGATCTGGAGCCTGGTCTATTACTTGTTTGGAAAAGTCTAGGATCTCTTGCGTAGAACGATAATTTTCAGTAAGAGCAACCACATGAGCCCCGTAATGCGCTTGAAAATCAGAAAGATTAGTCGCATTTGCACCCTGGAATTCATAAATCGCCTGATCGTCATCGCCTACTGCCATAATAATTGGTTTTTCGTAGTCGGTAATTTCTTTAACAATCGCAAGCTGTGCCGGGTTAGTATCCTGGAACTCATCTAGCATGATAAATTGATAGCGCTCCTGAAGAGTTTCTTTAAATCCTTTATCTTCTCTTAAAATTCTACCAGCCTCGAGAATCATGTCGTCAAAGTCGCAAAGCCCATTTTTTTCTAAATAATCTTGATACTTTTCAAATACCACCGCGAGCGAAGCTAATTTTTTATTTGCCACACGATCAGATACTCTATAATTGCCTTTGGCATCTTTCTCGAAATAAGTATCTTTCCAATTAGAAAGTGGAGTAATCTTTTCATTTTTTTCAGCTTCTACGATGGCCTCTTTCAAATCTTTAGCCATACCAACAATCGAACGATCTACACCCGGGATAATCGGTTTAGCCTCTGCATATTCCTTGAGAATTTCGTAAATTGGCTGATAAGCACCTTCATATGATGGTTTAAATTGTCTTGGCACTAAATTTACAAATAATGGCGAAATTGCCGAAGATAATACCTCTGAATCTTCGATATTTTGTTTAGCTACCAATGCCAAGTCCTTAGGAGTAAGCCCCGCAGATTTGGCTGCAGAAATTGCCGAAATAATATCTTTGACTTTATCGCCAGCTAAAATATCTCTAGCCGGGAGCGCGTCTCTAATATCTCTAATGATTTTAAATTGAGTTACTTCATCGACTGCACCGTCAACTAGTCTAGTATATTCTGGTGAATAATTGCCATATTGTGCTAAAATGCTCTGCCCAAATGAATGATAGGTACCGATGTTTACCTTCATTGCATCTTTACCGATAGTAGTCTTAAGACGTTCGCGCATATTGTAGGCACCGGAATCTGTAAAAGTAAGACAAAGGATGTTTTCGGCATTAGTGTCGGTATTTTTCAAAATATAAGCAACTTTCTCAGACAAAAGTTGCGTTTTACCGGTACCTGGACCCGCTAAGACTAGAAGTGGCCCTTCTAGATATTCTACGGCTTCTTTTTGCTTAGGATTTAGCTCCATGCGTTACTCCATTCTTCACTAATTTCCATTAATTCTTTTAATTTAACAGCTTTATCTGGGATCCTAATATCGCCACGTTTAATCTTGGCAAGTGCAGTTAAACCTTCTACGGTTTTTTCTGGTTTGGCTTTAGAATTAGACTTCAAAATTTGCCCAAATTCAAAGTTTCTCGATGGCAAAGCACAAGTAAGCTCGAGATCGCCCAATCCACAAGAAAGATCCACAGTATCAGAATGAGCGCCATTGGCCGAAAGAAGCGCCTTCATTTCTCCCGCTACCTCTGATAGAAAATGGAGATGTTCTTCGGTGCCACGACCAACTTTCAAGGAATATCCAGCTAGGATTGCATAAACATTCTTAAGGGCGCCACACATCAAAACACCGGCCTTATCGGTAGTAAAATCGAAAGTTAAATAATCAGTAGTAAATAGTTCTACGATCCGGCTATCGGTAGCGGTGAGTAAGGTCTTCTTGCCGGCTTTGATGTCAGCCGCAAAACCTGGACCAGAAAGTACCATATAATCTTCAAAATCTTTAAAATTATGTGCATCTAAGAAACCTTTAGTTGCCACAATCAAAGGGACATCCTTCGGTAAGTATGGTAAAAGATGTGGCGCGGCAATCGACGGCACGGCTAATATAATATATTTTGCGTGTTTTAATACCTCAGACAGGCTCTCTTTTTCAACTTTAGAATCATAATAATCAATATCATAACCCTTGTTGGCTAAAATACCTCCGAGCGCTGTTCCAAAAGCCCCCGCACCTAAAATAGCTATCTTCATATCTATATTATACTATAGAAATGGAAGTTTATTAAGTATTGATGACTACAATATATTTAACTTTGCCGGAGTAAGCACCAGAAGCTTGGTCTGAAGAAACATAAACTTGGTAATCAGTTCTAAGAGTACCAGTTACATACCCAGAAGAAGTAGGGGCGCCATAAGAAACTACGCCAGTTGGGATATTTGGCACATCAGAATAGTCATTATAGCCGTACAAAATGTTGTAACTAGTAGTAGAGGTAGCAGAAGTTACCTTAAAGGCCCAACGAGAACCAGTGCCAGTGGTACCAGTAGGAATCACACCGACAGTACTATAAAGGCTGGTATTACCATCCTCACCATCAGCATGGGTAGCATCTGGAGAAAAGCCTACGGCTTGTACAGAAAAACCAGCCAAACTATTACAAGTCACCTCGATATCAGCTTTGGTATCGGATTCGGTAGTAGCGGATGCGCCAGCTGCGAGAGATAAATTAGCAGTGTAGCCATCACCAGCAGTAAAAGAACAGGCCGGAGAGACGTTTACGACAGCAGTTTTAGATCCAGTATTTGCAGCGAGTGCAGGCGCGGAAGCAAGAGCCGCTCCACTAACTATGGTTGATAGTGTTAGTAATGTTGTTGGGATGTATTTTATGTTTTTCATATTGTAGACCATATTATGTTTATTATTTTAGCATAACTTTTTTAAAATGCAACTGGTTTTTCATCATTCTCAGATTTTTTCAAAAGCTTCTTCCTTCTTCGAATCTTGCCAATGCCAATCAAAGAACAGATAGAAATAAAAGTAGCGGCAACCAAGACAATAAACCAGATTGGGCAAACCACCATAATCATAGAAGTTGAAGACTCTTCACCAAGATAAGAAACAACTTGTTTTACCTCGAACACGCCAATCCCAGAAATCATGTCAAGATCCCTCAACATCTCTCTCGTCGTTTCTGGCATAATTAGAGATTCCATTGTACCTTCAGTTTCGTTAGTTGGATAAAGCTCCTGCCCAGTTAAGACATTTTTAACCGACAATGTAGTATAGGCCGATTCATGTATGTTGCCATTATTTTCTACAGCCACCTTGGTTTTTGGCTTACCATCATAAACAAAGCCCGGGATCTCATTCTTAAGAATTTTACCTTCATGCTTGGTCTCGCCATCAATATTAGCATAGATTAGACTTGCCATCTCAAAGACGTTTTGCACGGTACCACCTTGATTGCCATCAAGAGGTGGGTTAGAACTCACCCCGATCATAGCGTATTGACCACCAGCTGGTGCATTGCTTGGTACAGTAATCGTGTATTCAATAGCAGCCGTTTCATTTGGTTTGAGCACACCAGAAGCCGGACGAGCTACAATCCATTCGACAATTCTCGACCAATCCGAAATTGTTTGGAAATCAGGGGTATAATTAGTACCGCTCACGCTATATGGCGACAAAGAAATCTTATAATAAAGATCGTCGGTAGCAGCAGCTGGATTTGCCACAGTAATCTTGCCAGTATAAGTTTCTCCCGCTTTTAGCTCGATTTTCGAGACCATCGGTGAAACTGAAAATTGATTGGCCACATTTTCCTCCTATTCTATAGATAATATTTTACCGGTGCCATATTCCAAATGCAAGAGTCGTTGATTAGAGGATCCACGATATTTCAAAGATAAATCTTTTTTAGCTAAAATAAATGGTCCATCAATTAGGGCGTCGAGAGATTTAAGAAATTCCCAAGCGTCACCCCCGGCTTTTTGGATTTGCTCATAGGTAAAACCAGAAAAGCTCCAAACATTCCAGCCAAGTTCTTTTCTCACCTTATCGGCAATCTCTTTACAGGCCTTCGGCTGGACAAATGGTTCGCCACCACAGAAGGTAAGCCCGGCTTGACCACGAAATTCCGAAAGCTGAGCTATTATCTCATTAATAGACACCAGCATACCCGCTTCGTAATCCCAGGTCTCTGGATTTTGGCATTGATAGCAATGGTTTGGGCAACCCTGGGTCCAAAGCACAGCCCTAAGCCCGTCGCCATTGACAATATTATCATGTTCAAGAGGCCCAGAGAGGCGAATCATCCCCTCCGGTGTCTCATTTACTTTTGCGATCTTAGCAACCGCAATTTTGTCCCAATCTTTCAAAGCTCACATCTCCTTCTAGACGACCACAATGTGGGCATCTTTCGCCTGTAATTATACCAGAAAATCCACAAACTGGGTCTCTATCTACTGGATGGTTGACCGATCCATAACCAATGCCTTCGTCATGCATCTTGCGAATCACAGCTTCAAAGGCTGGCAAGTTTTGCGATGGATCACCATCAAGCTCGATATAGGTAATATGTCCAGCGTTGCAGAGATTATGATATGGCGCCTCAATCTCAATCTTTTCGAAGGCCGAAATTGGATAGTATACTGGTACATGGAATGAGTTAGTATAGAAATCTCTATCCGTTACGCCTTTAATCTTGCCGTATTCTCTTCTATCAATCTTGGTGAAGCGACCAGCGATACCTTCAGCCGGAGTACCAAGAAGTGAAAAGTTGAGGTGGTGTTTCTTACAATATTCATCACATTTCTCTCTCATGTGAGTGATAATATCAAGACCAAGCTCTCTGGCTTCTTCGTCTTCACCGTGATGTTTACCAACCATAGCAACGAGGGTTTCAGCAAGGCCGATAAAGCCAATCGAAAGTGTACCATGTTTGATTACTTCACGAAGAGTGTCATTCCAGCCAAGTTTCTCGGAACCAAACCAGTTGCCTTGACCCATAAGGAATGGGAAGTTTCTAACGTGCTGGTTAGCCTGGAATTCAAAGCGTTCGAGAAGCTCATCGCGCACGAGATCCATCTTTTCGTCGAGTTCTTTGTAGAATGCATCCCAGTCGGCTTCCTTGCGCTCTTTGAGACAAATACCGTGTTTGATACCAATACGGACCAAGTTTACAGTAGTAAACGAACAGTTACCGCGACCAGTTACAATACCATCAGATTCTGGGAAAATCGAAGCGAAGACACGAGTTCTACATCCCATGGTTGCAATCTCGGTTCGGTAATCGCCCTTCTTGTAATATTTAAGATTGTAAGGTGCATCAATAAAACAGAAGTTCGGGAATAATCTCTTGGCGGATACTTCCATCGATTTCTTAAAGAGGTCATAGTTTGGATCACCTGGTTCGTAGTTTACGCCAGATTTAACCTTGAAAATCGAAATTGGGAAGATTGGGGTTTCGCCCTTGCCAAGACCATTTTCGGTAGCCTGGAGAAGATCCATAGATACCAAACGGCCAGATGGTGTAGTGTCGGTACCAAAGTTAATCGAAGTGAATGGCACCTGTGCGCCAGCACGAGAGTGCATAGTGTTAAGGTTATGGACAAAGCCTTCCATAGCTTGAAGAGTTTCTTTTTCTACGTCTTCATTGGAAGATTCAATTACTTCTTTTGGCCATTTGGCTTTTTCGAGTTTGGCGTCATCACCATATTTAATGCTATCTTTAACTTCTAGGTCGATTTTCTTGCCAGTAAATTTATTGTACTTAGCAAGATTGCGCTTTAAGGCTTTTCTGAAGGATTTATCTACACCTGGAGCCATTGCGTAATCGAAGTTTGGGATAGATTGGCCACCATGTTGCTCGTTTTGGTTGGCTTGAAGCAAAATTGCAGCGAGCGCAGCATAAGAACCAATCGAATTTGGCGTACGAAGATGGCCGTGACCAGTATTAAAACCACCATTTTCAAATAATACAAATGGATCAGACTGACAACAGGTCAAAGTACCGGTAGCATAGAAATCCAAATCATGAATATGAATGTCGCCGTTGTCATGAGCAGCAGCAATGTCTGGTCTAAGCAACAAGGTTTTAGCAAATACTTTAGAACCCTCCGCACCGAACTGGAGCATTTTACCCATAGCAGAGTTGCCATCAACGTTCGCATTAGACCGTTTCACATCAGAATCTTCGGAGGCATCAGCATGCGAAATAGTCTTGTAAATATTCATGAGATCCGACTTAGCTTCGCGAACACGAGAACGCTCTTGGCGGAACTTAATATATTCTCTAGCAGTCCGTTTAAATGAAGACTCCATTAAAACTTCTTCCACGATATCCTGGATTTGTTCCACGGTCGGAGTACGACTAGTAATTGTTTCCTCAGCCCGCTTCATCACCTTGTCGGCGAGTGATTTAGCCTTTTCGGCCTTGAATTCTTCAGTAGCCGAACCAGCTTTAGCAATTGCGTCAGCGATCTTTTCTACATTAAAGTTTACGATTTTCCCATCCCGTTTTTTGATTTTTTTGAACATTTAGCCTCCTTTATAGTATGTTCGTATATGACCTTGATATTACTTAACCCCCATATATAGTGTCTAATTAAAATAATAGCACACTAAATGTAGCATTTTCAAGGCTTTTATGCTAAAAAAGTAAAAATTACAACAAAAAAGCCGGGGACTAATCCCCGGCCTGCTGTGCCGCTTTTTCGCGGCGCTTCTTTTCCACATCAAGACGCATCTGGATGAGCTCACCGATATCGAATATTTCACCGTTTTTAAGAGCTCTTTTGGCCCTTTCTCTGAGATAACGACGCCGATCGGCATTCTGGCAGAATTTGATAATATTGTTCTTGTCTTCAGTTTTGATACGCTTGTATCCCAACCTTCTACCCCAGAACTCGAGGTTATCAAGCTTCTGCTGCTGCTCATAGTTGCGGTCGTAGATCAGCTGATCAAGTTTGGCTCCCCTAAGCCCATAGTGGTAAGCAACTTGCTGTGCCGGATAAACTCCGTCATCTACATTAATTGCCATCTTAGCCGCCCACTGATGTTTTCCTACTGAATTTAAAAAATCCAGAAGTACTCCAAAATAGGTTACCCGATCAGTTGGATCCACATTTGCCACATTGTTGTTTTCTCCCATGTGCATTTCCCCCTTTTAAATATGATGTGAAGTGTTAAAGTACCATAACTTCCATTATACCATAAACAGCTTAAAAAGTCAATGTTACGCAACAAAAATGGTGGGCTTTACAGGGCTCGAACCTGTGACCTCAGCAATGTGAATGCTGCGCTCTAGCCAACTGAGCTAAAAGCCCACTTTTGTGGTATAATATATTATATCATGGATTTATCGAAAATCAAAACTGAAGCCGAAGAAATCGAGCAGTTCCTAGCGACTCCCGACGCTTATTCTCACCCTGATTTTGCTGCCAAAGCTAAGCGCGCAAACCTTCTCAAAGAAATCCTCGAATTAGACGAAAAGATCAAAAAAGATACCGAAAACCTAGAAGAGGCCAAAACTCTTATTAGCGATCCAGAACTTGGCGAAATCGCCAAAGAGGATGTTAAAAACTACGAAGCTTCTCTAGAAAGTGATAAAGCTAGATTGGAAGAGCTCCTAATTCCTCGCGACCCAACTGATGACAAACCAGCTATTATTGAAATCCGTGCTGGTGCTGGCGGCGACGAAGCTTCTCTCTTCGCTGGGGAACTCTTTAGAATGTACGAAAGATACGCCGAAGGCCACGGCCTAAAGACCGAACTAATCTCCAAAAACGAGAATGACACCGGTGGTATGAAAGAAGTGATTTTCAAAATTACTGGCGACAACGCCTATGGCCAACTTAAGTTTGAAGGTGGCGTACACAGAGTACAACGCGTCCCAGTCACCGAATCTCAAGGCCGTATTCACACTTCTACTGCCACTGTAGCCGTACTTCCAGAAGCATCCGAAGAAGATCTCGAAATTAAACAAGAAGACCTTAGAATTGATATCTATCGTTCTGGTGGTCATGGCGGGCAAGGTGTTAACACTACAGATTCCGCCGTGCGTATTACCCATCTTCCTACCGGTATCGTTGTAGCGATGCAAGACGAACGTTCCCAACAGCAAAACCGTGTTAAAGCTATGAATATTCTCCGTTCTCGCCTTCTTGAAAAGAAGAAGGAAGAAGAATTGAAGAACGCTTCCGAAGCTAGAAAATCTCTAATTGGCACTGGCGACCGTTCTGAAAAAATCCGGACCTACAACTTCCCTCAAGACCGTATCACCGATCACCGTATCCATTACAACCGCAGTAATATTAATGCCGCCATGGATGGCGATATTGATGATATTATTACCGAATTGACCAAACATGAAAGAAGTCTCGCCGAATAATACTGTAAATTTCTACGGGCGGGACTTTTTTGTTGATAAAAATGTTCTGACCCCACGCCCAGAAACAGAACAACTTATAGATGAAGTTCTTTCCCTCTGTGGTAAATCAATTTTACCCGGTGTCAAACCAGAAAAAGCGAAGTTAGAGCCTAAAAATCTTAACATTCTAGATGTTGGCACTGGCTCAGGATGTATCGCTATCACTCTTAAAAAAGAATTGCCCGAGGTTAATATGTACGCTTCCGATATATCCGAAAAAGCCTTAGAAATCACCAGAAAAAATGCCAAAAATCTTAATGCTGACATCAATTTTATTACGTCATATTTGTTGCAAAATGTCAATTTTACGCCTGATATCACCGTCGCTAATCTCCCATATGTCGACGAAAATTGGGATTGGCTCGACAAAGAATCTTTAAAACAAGATCCAGATATTGCTCTATATGCAAAAGACGGTGGTTTGGAGCTTATCAAGAGACTAATTGATACCAATGAATCTAAATATTTGCTCCTAGAAGCAGATCCCTCCCAGCACCAAGAGATTATCACTTATGCTGAGAGGTATCAACTATTAAAACAAGCTGGCTTTATCTTAGTCTTCGTACGCTTCTAGTGTAACGTTGATAGCCATCTCGCTACCATTTCTATAAACGGCGAGTTGAACAGTGTCACCTGGCTTGTATTCGCCAATAAGAGTAGACAAGGAACCAGCTACACCAATCTTAGCACCATTTACAGCGGTAATGATATCTTTTTCTTTAAGGCCAGCTTTCTCAGCTGGAGAATCTTCTAGAATCGGTGAGTAGATTGAATTATCAGCATAAAGCCATGCGCCCATCGATACTGGCAAATTCTGATCTTTAGCTACGTCAGGGGTGAGCTCGGTAATATATACACCAAGATAAGCTCTGTCGGCTTCGCCGTTTTCTTTGAGCTGAGCAAGCATACCTTTTACGGCAGCAATTGGGATGGCAAAGCCCAAGTTTTCGGAGCTACTACTATTGCCGTTGGCAGTATTAAGACCAATTACTTGGCCAGCAGCGTTAATGAGTGGACCACCAGAGTTACCAGAGTTAATAGCAGCATCAGTTTGAATCATGTCGTTAAGACGTTCAGTAGAATAGCCCGCAGCATCAGAAGCGGTAAGCGAACGACCAGTACCAGAAACTACACCAGCAGTTACGGAATTCTGGTATTCACCAAGTGCATTACCGATAGCAATTACTTGTTGACCAACCTTTACGGTCTTGGAATCACCAAGCACAGCTGGAGTAAGACCATTAGCGTCCTTAAGCTTAAGGAAGGCTACATCGTTCAAAGAATCTACAGCCACTACTTTTACATCTTTATAAGTAGTACCGTCTTCCAAGATTACAGAAATCTTCTTAGCTTCATCAATTACATGTTTGTTGGTAAGAATATAGCCATCTTCAGTTACGATAATACCAGTACCAGAAGCTTGTGATTCGTAGCTACGGCCAAAGTAGCTAGTAGATTTAACATAAGTTACAATCGAGACTACGCTCTTTGATACCTGCTCAACGATATCAGCCATATTACCTTCAGTGATCGAAGCAGAGTTGCCATCGACGCTAGAATCTAAAATTGTAAGTGGCTGTACCTGTTTTTGATAAGCCAAAATCGAGAATACAGCGGCAGTAGTGCCAGCACCAAGCGCTAAAATCGCCATCACAAAAGCGGCGACGGCCATGCCACTACCTTTTTTGCATTTACAATCATCGCATTTGCAATCGCATTTCTTTGGTTCTTCAGCCTTTTTTGGTTCTTCTACTTTCTTTTCAACTTTTTTTGGAGCTTCCGCCTTCTTTGAAGCTTCTTTTTCCTTGGCTTCTTTTTCTGCCATATATGCCCTTTCTTTTATTAATAAATATTAAACGCCGGTTTGCTAAAGAAAATCACAATTACCCCAATCAAGAGTACACCAAAGATAATGGGGCCGATAATATCTTTAAAACGGAAGTCTTCACGATATCTCACGATGGCTTGACGAGCATAGTTATAAACAAACGCGAATATTGTAAGAATGATTGCAGACTGCGGAATTCTAATGCCGCTTCTACCAAAGTTATAGACAATATCCCAAGAGTGGGATAGCCAAGCGATCTCAGCAAAAACCAAACCGCAAACCAGAGTGGTAAGCGCAAAGTTTTCCTCCTCAGTTTGCACCAGAACGTGACGGCAAGCCGCATAACCAATTAGGAATGATAAGAATACGGCTAGGATTGGATCTACTGTAGCAGACATAATTGCCGCAGCCGAGGAACCTAGGAATACTGCAATGAGAGATTGTGCCATATTGGCTTTCTCGGAAGACATTGGTTTAATTACGAGTAGCCACACGATGTAAATCGCCATATACATAATAGCGTAAATATAATCTTGGGGTTCACTCAGCATATGTGAATGCGCAATCGTAGAATAATAAGTCAGAAGCACGATCGAAAGCCCCACAATGATATCTACTAAGTTGGATTTAATATTAATCAAAAGATAACGGCTTCTTACAGCAAATACGCGCCATTTAGAAACGAGCACAAGAATAATCCCAAGTGCTGGATTTACGCTAAACACGGTGATCAATACTGCGCCCATCCCAAGTAAGATATTCAGCAAAATATGCACCGCAGAGGACGCAATGTTCCGAGATTTTCTAGCCAAAACATAATCTGCCATACCACTATATTATATCAAATTATTTAAATAAACCTAAATTTTTCGTGCTATAATGTATAAATATGGAACCAAAATTTTTTGAGAAGCATCCAATTGCAAAAGACATTTTAAGCTTAGCATTATTCGTGGTTGCAATCGTAGGTTGTACAATGTTCCTAAATACTTATATTTATCGTTCCTACAACGTAGTTGGTTCTAGCATGGAAAATACTCTCAAAAATGATGATCGCGTAGTAGTCAACCGCGCCGCTGTATCCTGGGCCCACTTCCTAGGCCAAGAATACGTTCCAGAACGCGGCCAAATCATCGTTTTCATGAATGAGGATGAAGAAAAAGTTAAAGAATATAAGGCTAATGGCGTAGAAAACCCGATGACTTGTAATGCGCCAACCAACGTCAGCGATCAATATATCATTAAACGCGTTATCGCCTTCCCAGGCGAGCGTGTAATTGTAAAAGACGGTGTAATGACTATTTATAATGATGAGAACCCAGATGGTATCGTTTACGATACTAGCTGGCGTATCTCCGAAAATGACGGTCCAAAAGAATATACTTCCGGCGAAGTTGACACCATCGTTCCAGAAGGCGAATTATTTGTATCCGGTGATAACCGCGAAGGTTCTAGCTCCTGGGATTCCAGAAACGGTCTTGGCACAATTCCATATTGCCGTATTATCGGCCCAGTAATTTTCCGCCTCTTTCCATTTGATTCGATGCGCGGATTTTAATTAATCTTCGATTTCACCAATCAATTTAACGGATTCAGCTTC
>Ga0265298_10004658_pt1 | contig 17425 bp, 16 predicted proteins | sample AusTroGonzalo_MG_3_FD_193486 | JGI IMG/M metagenome (GOLD analysis project Ga0265298, IMG submission 193486) | Bovine rumen microbial communities from tropical cattle in Woodstock, Queensland, Australia - Gonzalo_01 | ecosystem: Host-associated > Mammals > Digestive system > Stomach > Rumen ... | reverse complement strand
CCCTTCTTCCCTAGTCGCTCTATATCCTCATGAATCTGTATCATCTGGATGTCGTATTCAAACATCTTGATATGCTGGTCGCTGGTCAGCTTGCCAAACATGCAGTACAGGTATTTCCGTAGCAGATGGTAGTCAATCACAAACCTGTCGCCCTCCCAATGCGAATAGCGACGCAGTTTGGCACACTCTATCTCGAAGCCATCGGGCAACACCTTGCCGTCTTTCAGCTTCTTTCTCAGCATCTGCATATCCACGTCCTCCATCTCCTGTCCAGATGGGGCCTCGTCGAATTTCAGAACACCCATAATCAGCATGTTCGCAGTCAGTTCTGCCTGGTATTCCGTCAGTCGTTCAATTGTCAGTTTCGATTGTCGTGCTTTCCATAGCTCATAGTCGGTTGTCCTGCCTTTCCAATATCTCTTTTTCAGTCTCTCGAAGAATTCCTTAGCAAATTCATCCACATCGATAATCTTTACCATCAGTGCTTTCAGCAAATCCACCATCTGCACTATCTTCTCTCTCAATGCCTTTCCCAACGCTTTAGGTAGGTCAAGGAACAGTTTACTTTTCAGCCAGTGAGCCGTGTTTGTCATGGTTTCGAAGTTGGCCACCAGTACGTTTCTGCAACTCAATCGCGTCTTGCTGCTTATTAGTCTTTTTAGCGTTGCGTTTGTGTCATCCACCAGTTCTACGACACATACGCCTTGTTTTTCAATAATCCAAGAATCCTTGATGTTCAAGCTGTCATAAGCATCCAGCATACACTCCAACGTCAGGAGTTGACTTAGTTTCGCCATAGTTTCATCCCTCCTTTCTTGCAGTTTGTGTTAACACTCGTGTTTGTGTTCTCGTTTCGGAAACCCAGGCTACTGCAAGCGTAGGTTTCCTTGCATCGGGTCAAACAGACCCCTTCCATAAGAAATAGTTTCATAAGTAATTGAAGTTATAAATTAAAAATAATGGGGCCATTGCCCCGTGTGTGTTGTCGTTTCCTGTTCTCAGCGGTTTGGAAAAAGAGGGAGGGCGGTGCCGTCCGCCGTGGCGTAGGGGCCGCCCTCCTGATTGAGTTAATAAGGCCAATCACGAATCACTTTTGACCAGTCGACGGTCACCGTGCCGTGAGTACCTGTACAATCGTATTCGCAATAATCATCAGGAACATGTTCACCACCGATGGCGGAATTAGTACGCACTTCGGTTACGGCACTCGTAATTGTAATAGTGCCGCACCTTGCTCCATAGGCAGTGCCGATACCGTCTGCAACAAGGTCCCCCATATCATAAGGGTCATAGTACCATGCACGAATGGTGCCGCCATTAATAAGGATATCTTCACAGCTGGCATCAGAACCACAACCTATGCCTGCTCCATATTCACCGGCGTTAGCAGTGATGTTGCCGCCAGAAATGGTGATGTTTCCGCATGGGCTAGAGTTGCCACTGCCAATGCCGGCAGCATATGTGGCGCCTGTAGCATTAACAACGGTACTAGCACCAGAAATGGTAATAGGGCCAGCGGATGTGTTAGAACCGCCGCTGCCAATACCGGCACCATAGGTTGTACCTCCATAAGCTGTGACATTGCCGCCATCGATGGTAATGGAAGAATAACTGCTAATACCAGCTCCAGCACCTATGCCAGCACCACTATTACCACCGCGAGCCTCAATCGTGCCGCCGTGAATGGTGATGGTTCCGCAGGAGGCGGGTTCTGAGTAACCCCCTCCAGTGCCATGGCCGCTGCCGATACCTGCTGCATAATAACCTCCGGTAGCATGAATTTCGCCGCCGTTAATCACAATATTGCCAACCACTGCCTTATTGGTGCCGCCAATGCCTGCTGCACCAGATTCGCCGCTCTGGGCATAAAGGGTGCCAGGACCGTTGATGGTGAGCGTAGTGCCACTTCCACCAATCCTGATACCACATGTTCCATTCGCACGGTTCGTAGTTCCTTCGAGCAAGTTGATGGTAGCGTTGCCAGAGCAGGCGATGGCTGAACCACCAGCAGAGATATTCACGCCGCTGAGATTCGCTGTTCCGCCGGCGCCGATGGTGATGGAGTTTGAAGTAGCTTCACCTGTTCCAATGATCAACCATGTCGCATTGTTCGGTATGCTCGCTGAGGATTTGTTGATGTTCTTCACCGGATACGACATGCTGATGCGATAGACTTTATCGGCAGCATAGGTGCGGCTCGTCAGAGTCTTCGTGAAGGTGTGAGTACCATTGGTGATTTCAGCCACGAGGGCAGTGGTGACGGGCTTCATGGCCACGTAGATGTAACTATCACCGAAATTGCCACCACCTGGAGCTGTGATGGTGTAGGTGTCGGAGCCAGCCGTTAAGGTCAGCTGAGAAAAGTCATTATTTAAAGTAGAGACTTTGTCGATATCCTTGATGGTGAAGGTGCAGATGGCGAACTGGTTGGTCAGCGAAACGCTGGGCAGCGTGAACGTCGAGCCGTCCTGAGTCATCGTTCCTGAGCCTTTGGCGTAATCGAAATTCCCCTCGAGCGTAGCCTTCGTTCCGTCCTGAGAGAGTATAGACGCCTCTGAGCCATCGCTGTTAGCCATCGCTGCGGGATATACGTATTGCACCGTTCCGGCCTTTGGGTCCTCCAGTGTCACGGTGAAGTCAGCCGTCTTGTCATCTGTGATGTCTGGGCTAGTAAGCTCTTCGCTCGTCGCCTTCACCGTTTCACCGTTGGTGTTGGTATATATCACGGCTATCTGGTCGCCTGCTTTGAAGCGTTTTACGAGTTTGGTGCCATCCATATGCCAAGTGAGTGCGCGGTGATTGACACCTTCATTTTCATCGCTATCTTCACCGAGGTTGTCCATGCTGATGGTGGTCCTTAATGTCACAATGTTCTTCTTGTTCACGGGTTGCTGCTGGTTGTCATCGTCGCTCGAACAGCTAATCATTATTGCGCCCATCAATACGAGGGCAGCCATGCTAAGAAATTTGATAGTCTTCATTGCTTTCTTCTTTTTAATGGGTTCATTACTCATCAATGTCTACTACATCGTAATCATCCAAGCTACCCCTGCCTCGTACGTCGCTGCCGGTCAGTAGCCTTGTTGTGTGTTGTAACTGGACGACTTCCATCGTCGGTTTCTCATAATCTTTTCTTTTCATGCCTAATTTAATTTTAGATTGTTAATAATGTTATTGAAATAAAAAAACTTTTGTTGTTGCTTAGTCATTGAGGCTCTGTGTCAACTCGTCGTTGTCCGGCAGCTGCATGTACTTGTCCTCTATTACCACCCTGTTCAGACGGCGAATCTCGGCTTTCATTTCCAAATTCTCTTTGATAAACTTAACCAGCATTTTGTTCTTGCTCTTGATGTCCTTGCTTTGTCTGAAGCAAAGGGCAGTCAGTAGAGCCACCGCCACGACGAGTATGAAAACGATTGTAACCATCATTGTATATAGGAATTAGGACGGGGGCAAAAAACAAGCCGGTCTCCCTTGACCTTCGGTCGAGTTTTGTCGCGACTCGGCAAAGTGCAAACAAGTTTGCCTTTGCACTCGCTGCTCCAAAACTTGGCAGATTGCAAGAAAAACCGTATATTAACGCGGGTGCCCGCGCGATTATTAATAAAAAAGGACTGGCGGTTAGCGCATGAGAGAGAGAGAGAGAGAGAGAGTAATCAAATCTTTGGAATGACCAAGGATTTGCGTTACTTTCTTCGTTCCGTTAGTAATGTTTAACTCTCTCATCATGATGTCAGTAGATATTTACGCCGTAAAATTACGATAATTATTGGAAATTAAAGCATCTTAATGCTAAGATTTTGCAGATTTTAACAATTCGGGCCCGCCATCGCCCGCGCTCCCGTCCTCGTTGTCGCGCACAGATGACACTCGGTCGACGCTGCTGCCATTGAAAAATATATGACGGCAGAAATTTTTTTCATTTTTCACTCTTCACTTTTCACTTTATTTTGTACCTTTGTCGCGATAAACATTCAAACTACAATGAAAAAACTGATTATTACGCTTTCTTTAGCTGTTTGCAGCATGCTGGCTGCCCAGGCGCAGGCTATTGATACCTTATTAAATAAGGTCAGTACAGAACCCTTTACATTTTCGGTTGCGGTGCCCGATGGCAACTATCGCGTCATCATTACCCTTGGCAATAAGAAACGGGCTGGACAAACTGTGGTACGTGCTGAGAGCCGTCGTCACTATTTTGACCTGATAGCTACGAAGAAGGGCAAATACGAGACCGTGTCGTTCGTCGTCAATAAGAAAAATGCGCAGATTGATGCCAAAACCCGTGTCAAGCTGAAGCCCCGTGAGGTGACCTACAAGAACTGGGACGACTCGCTGAACCTGTCGTTCTGCGGACCGATGCCTGCCGTGCAGCGCATCCAGATAGAGCCCGTGAAGGATGTGACCACCGTGTTCCTCTGTGGCAACTCTACCGTTGTCGATCAGGAGAACGAACCGTGGGCGTCGTGGGGACAGATGATTACCCGCTGGTTCGGTCCTGGCGTTGTCTTCGCCAACTATGCCGAGAGCGGACTGTCGTGTACCTCATTTCTGGCACAGCTGCGACTGGACAAGATACTGACCCAGTTGAAGAAGGGCGACTACGTCATCGTGGAGTTCGGGCATAATGACGAGAAGGAAAAGAAGGCGGGAGACGGTGCATGGTACTCGTACTCGCGCAACCTGAAAATATTTGCTGATCGCATAAAGGCTGCCGGTGGACACATCATCTTTTGTACGCCAACGGCACGCCGTGCCTTTAAGAATGGGCGCAACCAAAACACCCATGGCGACTATCCTGAGGCCATGAAGACGGTAGCCCGTCGTGAACATGTGCCCGTTATCGACCTCACTGCGATGTCAACGACTTTCTACGAGGCATTGGGCGAGGAGGGCTCAAAGAAAGCTTTAGTACACTATCCTGCCAATACATTCCCTGGTCAGGACAAAGCCTTAGCTGATAATACACATTTCAATCCCTATGGTGCGTGGGAGATTGCTAAGATGATAGTGATGGGGCTGAAACAGATGGATTCGCCCTTGGTGCAGCATCTGCGTCAGGACTGGCACGACTACAATCCTGCACAGCCCGACGATCCCGCTCAGTTCGTATGGCACATGTCGGCCGGAAGTAACGTTACAAAACCTGACGGAAACTAAGGGAGATGAGAGATGAGAAATGAAAGATATGATATGAACTGAGAAATATGAAAAGATTTGGATTTAAGATGTATCTGAAGGCGGGCTGTGAAGCGGAGTACCAGCGTCGCCATGCTGCCATCTGGCCCGAACTGGTAGAGATGATTCACGAGGCAGGTGTCAGCAACTACAGTATTTTCTGGGATAAGGATACCAATCTGCTCTTTGCCTATCAGGAGTGTGAGGGCGAAGCATCGTCGCAAGACACCACCGACGTTGACCCCATCACCCAGCGCTGGTGGGACATGATGGCCGACATTATGGAGGTGAACCCTGACAATTCACCAGTCACCATCCCCCTTCAAGAAATGTTCTATCTGGAGTAAGCAGACTCCCTATTTTATCTGAAGGGGCAAGGAAGATGAATGTGTAAGCATTATTCTAATAAAAAAAACAGCGCATCCGATAGGGTGCGCTGTCTTTTTGTTGATATGCTCGATACTTATTTATAGCATTCGAAAATCTTGGAGACGATGCTGGTATCCATCTTTTTGGACAATAGGCTGACAATCAGGACGACGGGAAAACCACCGACCATGGCAATGGCACCGCAGTTGATGGGGTTGATGGGATTGCCAGCCAGCATGTTGATGACCGTCAGTCCGACACCCCAGATGAAGCAGGCCCAGACGCTGGCAGTGGTGACACCACGCCAGTAGAGACCCAGCATGAACGGAGCCAGGAAGGCACCGGCTAAAGCGCCCCATGAGATACCCATGAGCTGGGCAATGAACGTCGGGGGATTCAGGGCAATGAGCAGTGAGATGGCTATGAAGAACATGATGAGCACGCGCATCACGACAACCTTGCGTCGCTCAATCTTCTCGGCAATGATATCGTCAATAGCGCCTTCCTCCACTTCGCCAGGCAACGACTTCTTGTCACGGTAGATGAGGTCGAGGGTCATCGTGCTGGACGATGTGAGCACCAGCGAGGCCAGCGTCGACATGGAAGCTGACAACACCAGCAACACCACAAGGGCAATGAGCACGTCGGGCAGGGTGACGAGCATAGCAGGCACGATAGAGTCGAAGGCTATCTTGCCGTTGGCACCAATGACAGGGTCGTAGAGACGTCCAAAACCACCAAGGAAGTAACAGCCGCCAGCCACGATGAAAGCGAAGATTGTTGAGATGACAGTACCGCGCTTGATAGCCGACTCGTCGGTAATGGAGTAGAACTTACCAACCATCTGGGGCAGTCCCATGGTGCCGAGTGATGTCAGGATGATGACGCCTAACAGTCCCCAGGGATCGGGGCCAAACCAGGTGGCAAACATGCCGCTGCCCACCTCGGTCGAACCATCAGCAGGAATGACGGCCAGCTTCTCGACAGCCGTAGTCAGACCACCGTTATTATAAAGCACGGCAGCGATGACGGCCACAATACCGAAGAGCATGATGATGCCCTGGATGAAGTCGTTCATGGCCGTAGCCTTATAACCACCGAGGATGACGTAGACGGCGGTGAGGATGGACATGATGACCACACAATACTCGTAGGGGATATTGAAACCCATCTCGAACAGACGCGAAATACCGCTATAGACACCAGCAGTGTAAGGGATGAGGAATACGAAGGCAATGATAGAGGCTGCCACGCGCAGACCCTGATCCTGGAAACGGGTTCCGAAGAAGTCGGGCATGGTGCGCGACTCGATATGCTGGGTCATGAGCTTGGTGCGCTTGCCCAGGATAATCCACGCCAGCAACGAACCGATAATGGCGTTGCCGATACCAATCCATGCGCTGGAGAGACCGTACTTCCAGCCAAACTGTCCGGCATAGCCTACGAAGACCACTGCCGAGAAATAGGACGTTCCGAAGGCGAAAGCCGTGAGCCAGGGACCTACGGCACGTCCACCTAATACAAATCCATCGACACTACTGGCCTGCTTGCGGGTATAGAGACCTACACCAATCATCACGGCCAGGAAGATAACAGTTAAGAGAACTTTGATGATCATATTTGGAATTTATATTTTAGAATTTTGATTTTAGAAGTATTCTCGCTTCGCTGCGAGTAAGATGTAAAAATTTAGAATTATGCTACCTCTTAATTCTTACCTCTTACTCGGCGAAGCCGACACTTCTTAATTCTTACCTCTTACTTCTTACTTTAGAACGCTACCTGAACCTGACCTTGCAGCCAGTTGTAGTCCTTCTGGTAGTTGCTCCATGTGCGGGTGTACTGCAATTGCAGACGGCAATTCTTATAGAACCAGTACTGCAATCCGGCAGTGGCCTGCGTCTGGTGATACTTCATCTCGGTGTTGCGGTCGAAATAGTCGACAGAGGCAACGGCATCAATACCATCGGTGAGGGGGATAGTAGAGGTGACATAGCCACCCATGCTGCCCACTTCGCCATCCTTACCACCCAACCACTCGGCACGAATCTTCATGGGACGGGCCTCCTTGTACTGACTGGGAGAGTAGGGCTTGCTCTTCACCTCGAAACCAGCGCTATAGCGGTCACGACGATAGTCGTCGCCTACCTGAATGTCAGGATTCCATGCTGCAGTACCTACGGCATGTCCGCGACCTTTCTGTCCGCTGACAACGAAGCGCAGCTGGTCAGAGGGACGATACTCCAGTTTCAGAATGACGTCCTTGTCGTCGTTGCCATCCTTACGGTTGATGCCCTGTCCGTTCATGATGCCCAGCTCGTAGTGCAGGTGGTTGTTGAACAGGTCGCCATAGAGTTCCAAACCGAGGTCACGACCGTAGTGCAGACCATAGAGGGGGTCGTAGCAACCGGCATAGCAGGTAACGGCCTGCGAGCACACGTCGATGAGTTCGAGCTGTACGGGCGACAGGGGATTCTCCATTGAGAACGAGTTTTTGAACTGACCCAGACGGACGGTGAGCTCCTTGCCCTTCGTAACGCGATAGTCGGTGTAGAACTCCTGTACCACGCTGTTGAAGTCGTGCATGAAGAGGAAGAACCAACGGTCGGTGATGCGAGCCTTAGCCCACAGCAGGGTACGCTTCAGGTTGTAACTGCTCTTGGGCGCTCCGCCACGCATAGCTTCCTCCTGGTCGGTGTAGGCATAGCCCGCCTGGGCATAGCCGTTGAGTGTGATGCGACTGCTCAACTCCTTCATCCAGTCAATCTCTTTTTGCTCCTTCTGAGCACTGGCTGTCAGCGAGAACAGCATCATCAGGCAAATAATTTTAAATGCTTTCATCTTAAGTTAATGGTTTATTTTATTATGTTTTTTATTTTTCATTTTTCACTTCTTCTTCACGACATATTTCTGATAGTAGGTAATCATTAGGGTGGTCATGGGCAGGGCTATAATCATGCCCAGAATACCCAGCAGCGAACCCCAGATGCTGAGGGACAGCAGGATAATAGCTGAATTGAGACCTGTGACGTGCCCCATGATACGTGGAGTGAGGATGGTGTCCTGAATAATCTGTACCACCGCGAAGACAATGAGTGCCGCAAGCATAATCATCCAGAAACTTTCGCCCGTATCAGCTGCCTTGACAACCGCCAGCAGGATGGTGGGTATAAAACCCAACAACTGCAGATAGGGCACCATATTCAGTAATCCAATGAACATGCCCAGGCCAATGGCCATGGGGAAGTCGATGATGAGGAAGCCGATGCTGAACAGTACACCTACGCAGAAAGCTACCAGACCCTGACCACGGAAATAAAGGTTCATGCCTTGCTCAATGTCGCCAACGAGTTGTACGGCAAAACGACGGAAGCGTACAGGCAGTAGGTCGACCCAGCCGCTGGAAATCTCCTCGTAGTCTAATAATATAAAAAGGGTATAGAGCAGCACCATGGTCAGCGTGAGGACACTGGACAGCACATTGATGCTTTGTACGATGACGTTCCAGAATTTGGGTAACGCCTGCTTGATGCTTTCCAAGAAGCCTTCTTGTGTGACGATGGCTTTGATGTCATCGCTGGAAACATTCTTATGGATGTAGTCTTCCACCATTTTGGGAATATTACTCATCGTGCCATCGTTGCTGACGTAGGCCACTAACAAGTCCTTCACCCGCATACCCTCTTCAATCATCGGGGGAATCATCAGCCAGAACAGACCAGTCAAAACAAGTCCCACCGTCAAGAAGGCACATAGAATACCCACAATGCGAAACTTGAGGTGGCAGCGGTACTGGAAGAATTTGACCAACGGAAACAAGATGTAGGAGATGAGCCATGCCAGGAAGAACGGCAGCAGGACGCTGCTCAGTCGGTTAAGCAACATGACGATGCCCACGACGATGATGATAGCCATCACGCTACGGATAAAACTGTCGAATGTTATCTTCTTATGTTCCATAACGGCTGCAAAATTAATAAAAATAAGGAACAAAATGGCATAAAAATACTGAGAAAAATACGTATTTGATGATATTTCTAAAATTTTTGTATCAAAATGCGCATAATTATCCGTATCTTTGCACTATGAATATAGAACCAATCGCATATTTCCGTTCGCCGTTGACCTCGAAATTCGGCATTCCCCGTCAAAGCGGTATCGTGGCTGAACTGCCAGGCACGATAGCGTTTGTCCCCAAATACGCACAACCTGAAGCACTGCGTGGGTTGGAGGCCTACGACTACGTGTGGCTGATATGGGGCTTCTCTGAGAATGTGGAGGCTGAGAAGCATCCGACGGTACGTCCGCCCCTGTTGGGGGGCAATGAACGGGTAGGGGTATGGGCGACGCGATCACCGTTCCGTCCCAACAACTTAGGATTGTCATCGGTGCGCATTGCCAGGATTGATGCGGAGAGTGCACGTGTTGAGGTGACAGGTGCTGACTTGATGGACGGCACGCCTATCTACGACGTCAAGCCCTATCTGCCGTATGTCGATAGTCATCCGGAGGCCCGTGGCGGTTTTACCGACGACCACGAATGGCAGCGTCTGCAGGTGGTGATTGACGACCGGCATGCGGCATTGTTCGATGCCAAGGATTTACAGGTGTTGAAGAAGTTGTTAGCGCTCGACCCTCGACCCCACTATCATCAGGACAGCACACGTGAATATGGCATGCCGTTTAAGGGCTTTGACGTCCGTTTCAGGGTAGATGATACCATTCTTTACGTCTTGGAAATATCTAAAATCTAAACGCTCAACATTAATTCCATTGAATGTTGACGTGCTGGAAGCCCATGCTTTGCATGAAGCGGCGCATCTGGACATCACCGTTCTTTCGTGCGGTCTCGATGTTCTGTGGTGTCAGACTGTAGTGTAGCATGCGTTGTTGGGCCCTGCGATAGAGTGTCTCACGGTCACGTGCCGTCCAACGTCCGCTCTCATGGAAGCTCTTGGTACGTGCCTCGTCAATGAAGTTGTTGTCAAGGAGCGCAGGACGTGGAAGCCACAACGTGATGCTGTCCCCCTGAGTGGTAATCCACGTAGAGTCCATCTTTTGCATGTCGATGCCCAGACGCACCGTACCATAATATATACGTGCAAGATGGTCGTCGCTGAAGATGCCCTTGCGGGTGGTGTCTACCAGTTCCTCGTTGCTGATGGCCAGAAACTCCCATTGTCCGATGGCACGAATGCTCTCTATCTGGTGTGGCGTGATGTCAATGTGCTGGTCGGCATCAAGGCTGATTTCCGTCTGTTGCACACCACGTATCAGCCACCATAACAAGAGAATGGCAAGAATAACGCCAATGGCTGTGACGATGAGCCTGACTCGTGTTTTCTTATCGATTTTAATGTCCATGACTGTTCTCAATGGTTCGTTTGATGATATCGGTAAAACTCAGATTCTTGCGGAAAGCAATGGTGATGTTCTCCTCGCGGTAGCCCATCTGTGCTATCATGGGCACCAATGCACGGGCAGCATTGGCTTGTGCTGTCTCGATGATGTGCATGTCAGGGATGCTGTTGATGATGGCCAGACGACCTTGCTGTTCGTAGTTGCTCATGTCGCTGTCACTGAAGTGGGCACGTACCAGACCTACATACTCCTTGATCTCTTTCTGATTGATCTTCGAACTGGTGAGCACCACCTGCGGGTCGGGCAACAGGATGGTAATCTTGTCGCCGTCGCGTTCGATACTCTTTTCGTCGAACTCACTGAAGTCGATATACGCTTTCAGTGTGGCATCCATCGGAATGGCTATCTTGCGGTCGCCTAAAGGCAACGGGATATTGAACTGCTTGTTCATCAGGTTGCCTTTCAGTCGCACCACGTCGTCGTGGGTAACGATTTTATGTACCTTCACTTCAGTAGTGTACAACCGTGAGCACTGCTGAATCTGCATCACCAATTGAGGCACAGTATCGATGACGACGGGTTCCGAGGGCTTCTCATCGTCCGTCTTCTTTTGCCCGCAAGCCATGATCATAACTGCAAGAGTGAGTATGATGGCACTGGCAAAACGGAAGAAAAATGTGTTCTTTTGTACCATAACGACTGCAAAGATAAAAAATATCAATCAAAAAAGCAAATTTTTCACTTTTCACTTTTCACTTTTCACTTCTTTTTCGTACCTTTGTCGGAAATAAACTTAAAATGAAACCGAAAATGACGAAAAGTTTATTCATGGTGATTGCTACTGGCTTGGTACTGTCATTGGTGGCCTGTAGCGAAAAGAAGAAGAGTGCGGACATCATCACTCAGCGTGTTGAGAAGGTGGTACCTCAGGGACCTGAGCGTATGCAGGAATATAACGACAGCCGTGAGGTGACATGGATTGGCAAGCAGTATAAGGTGACGGTACATCGTCAACCAGCCGACTCGTTACCTATGGTACAGGACGAGACGGGCCAGAAGTTTATCGACAACGTCATTTCTGTCAACGTGCAGCGTGCTGACGGCACCAAGTTCTTTAGCCGTAAGTTTACAAAGTCTGACTTCCTGAATTATCTGGACCAAGACTATAGCAAGACGGGTATTCTGGAAGGGTTGGTATTCGACAAGGCTGAAAGCGACTGGCTGGAGTTTGCTGCCAGCGTCAGTCATCCGCATACTGACGAGTATATCCCGTTGGTTGTCAAACTGTCACGTATGGGACAGGTGACTATTCAGCGCGATACGCAGATGGATACCAACAGTGATATGCCTCAGCCAGATCCGTCATCCGAGGAAATGTAAGGTTGGCACCTTCTTCCTGAAGCATCTCGTTGGGTAGGGGACCGGTATTCACGGCAATGGTAAAGCAGCGGGCGGCAACGGCAGCCCGTATGCCTAATGGCGCATTCTCGACAACCATCGTCTCCCATGGCTCTACACCACATTTCTGCATGCCTATGAGGTATGGCTCGGGATTAGGCTTTCCGTGTTTGACGTCGAAAGCCGTTACGATGAGTTCTTCGCAAAGCAATCCTTCGAAATCAATCAGCAATTTGTCGAGCAATGCATGCTGGGCACTACCCGTCACCACGCATATCTTCCAACCATTGTCCTTGATATGCTGCATCAGCGTCTTGATGCCTGGCATGATTTGAGCGGGTGTCAGCTGGCATTGATTGGCAAACACCTCTGCCTTATGGGCATACATCTTGGCAGATTCTTCGTCCGTCAGTTCCCGATGCCACTGTGCCCGAGCCAGCGTCTTGATGGTTTCCACACCGCGCATGCCCTCATACTGATACGCTCCCTCGTAGGGCATGTCTAATCCGAAATCTCTCATGGCGTCGTGCCACGAAACGGAGTGGTTGGGCATCGAGTCGTAGATGACACCATCCATATCGAAAAGCACGGCTTTCGGGCTGAACTGCCCGAAGCCGTGTCTCGTTATGTAATTGACAATGGATAATTGATAATTGACAATTTCTTCCATTTCTTAATTATCCATTTTCCATTTTTCACTTTTCACTTTCAAGGCGAGCCTTGATAGCCTTGCTGTCTTCCTCGTAGCCAGGCTTGTCGAGCAGAGCGAACATGTTCTTCTTGTAGGCTTCTACACCAGGCTGGTTGAATGGATTTACACCCAGCACGTTGCCGCTGATGCCACAGCCAATCTCGAAGAAGTAGATGAGCTGACCAATGTAGTATTCGTTCAGTTTGGGAACGCTGATGCGGATGTTGGGTACACCACCGTCCACGTGAGCCAGACGGGTTCCGAGCTCAGCCATCTTGTTTACTTCGTCCACACGCTTGCCAGCGAGGAAGTTCAGACCGTCCAGGTTCTCCTCGTCGCTGGGGAAGAGCAGCTTCTTCTCAGGCTCCTCAATAGAGATAACCGTCTCGAAGATGGTGCGCTCACCGTCCTGAATCCACTGACCCATTGAGTGCAGGTCGGTGGTGAAATCTACAGAGGCGGGGAAGATACCCTTCTTGTCCTTACCCTCAGACTCACCATAGAGCTGCTTCCACCACTCACTGACGAAGTGCAGCTTGGGCTGGTAGTTCACCATGATCTCAATCTTCTTGCCCTTGCCATAGAGTGCGTTACGAACGGCAGCATACTGAGCAGCAGGGTTCTCTGTGAAAGGAACGTCCTTGCCACAAGCCTTCTCCATATCCTGAGCACCCTTAACCAACTGCTTAATGTCAAAACCGGCACAGGCGATAGGCAACAGACCTACTGGTGTCAGCACAGAGAAGCGGCCACCTACGTTGTCGGGGATGACGAAGCTCTTGTAACCCTCTTTGTCAGCACAGGTACGGGCTGCACCGCGTTTGGCATCAGTGACGGCTACGATGACATTCTTGGCCTCTTCCTTGCCCATCTGGGCTTCGCACTGCTTCTTCAGCAGACGGAAGGTCAAAGCCGTCTCAGTGGTCGTACCGGACTTGGAGATATTGATGACGCCAAACTTCTTGCCCTTCAGGTATTCTGTCAGCTCGAACAGATAGTCCTCACCGATATTGTTACCTGCAAAGAGGATGGTTGGATTCTTGCCGTCCTGAATAAGCCAACCGAACGAGTTGCTCAGGGCTTCGATGACGGCACGTGCACCAAGATACGAGCCACCGATACCAGCTACAACCACAGCCTCGCACTTGTCGCGTAGCACCTTGGCCGTAGCCTCAATCTCGTCGAGGAATGCGGGGGTAATCTCAGAAGGCAGATGTAGCCAACCCAGGAAGTCATTACCGGGACATGTGCCATTTTCCAAAGCCTCTTGTGCGGCCTTTACTTTGGGCTCGAAAGCCTTCACTGCGCCTGCCTCTAGGAAGCAAGCAGCCTTTGTGATGTCAAGTTTGATGTTGTTCATAATACGTATAGTTTGTTTGAATGTAAATAAATGTCTGTATTGTTTAACGGAACGAGTCTGTCAGCAGCTTGATTTCAATCTGTGGCGAGATACGCTCGTACAGAATGTTGTAGACAGCATCGAGGATAGGCATGTTGACGTGGCAGTGACGATTGATTTCCTTCATACACTTCGTGCCAAAATAACCCTCAGCAATCATCTCCATCTCTATCTGGGCCGACTTGACGCTGTAGCCCTTACCAATCATTGTACCAAAGGTCCGGTTACGTGAGAAGTTCGAATAACCCGTCACCAACAGGTCACCCATATATACCGAGTCGGCAATATTGCGCTCCAACGGATGAATGACCTTCAGGAAACGTGCCATCTCCTGCACGGCATTGGCCATCAGCACAGCTTGGAAGTTGTCGCCAAACTTCAGTCCGTTGCAAATACCTGCGGCAATGGCGTAAACGTTCTTCAGCACGCTGGAATACTCGATGCCAATGACATCGGTGGATGTCTTGGTCTTGATGAACGGACTGCTGAGGATATCGGCAAACGACTGGGCTTTCTCACGATCGGCACACCCAATAGTCAAATAGCTCAATCGCTCAAGGGCTACCTCCTCGGCATGCGAAGGACCGCCAATGCAGGCCAGATTGTCGTAAGGCACATCGTAGACCTGGTGGAAATACTCACTACACACGAGGTTCTCGTCAGGCACGATACCCTTGATGGCGGTAACGATATATTTATCGCGTAGGCGTACCTTGAGCTTCTTCAGATGACTCTTCAGGTAGGGCGACGGCGTGACGAACACCAGTGTGTCGAACTGCTCGGCAATCTTGTTGAGGTCGCTGGAGAAGAATATCTCGTTGATGTCGAAGCGCACGCTCTGCAAATAAGCAGGGTTGTGGCCCAGACGGCGAAAGTCCTCTATACGGTCGTCGCGACGCATATACCATCCGATGTGATGGGTCTTTCCCACCACAATCTTGGCAATGGCCGTAGCCCACGAACCTCCACCAATGATGGCTATGCGTCCACAATCGTACATAATTGACAATTGATAATTAACAATTGATAATTAGGCTTGCGCCTGTTTAATCCAAGCAGCAACCTCGTCTACACTTGGTTTCTGCATGTCCAACTTATATTTCTTGACGATGTCGCCAATCTTCTGTTGCAGACCTTGGGCTTTCTCGGTTGCGATGTTCTGGATGAGGTTGAAGCCAGCCTTGCGCAGCACGGGAACCCACTCTTCGCTAACACCAATCTCAGCCCACTCAGCAGGCGTTGACTGAGGAATTTTCTTCTCGGGCTTCATCTGTGGGAACAACATGACCTCGCCAATGGTGAACTTACCTGTAAGCAGCATGACCAGACGGTCGATGCCAATACCGATACCGAACGTAGGAGGCATACCATATTGTAATGCACGCAGGAAGTCATGGTCGATGATCATAGCCTCGTCATCGCCCTTGTCAGCCAGGCGCATCTGTTCCACGAAGCGCTCCTCCTGGTCGATGGGGTCGTTCAACTCTGAGTAGGCGTTGGCCAACTCCTTGCCATTGACCATCAGCTCGAAACGCTCAGTGAGGCCGGGCTTAGAGCGGTGCATCTTGGTGAGAGGTGACATCTCAACAGGATAGTCGGTGATGAAGGTGGGCTGGATGAATGAACCCTCGCAGAACTCACCAAACAGCTCGTCGATGAGTTTGCCCTTACCCATCGTCTCGTCGACATCCATGCCCTTGCTGAGGCAGAACTGGCGAATCTCGTCTTCCGTCTTGCCGTCGCAGTCGAAACCAGTCTTTTCCTTGATGGCATCGAGAATAGGCAGACGACGGAAGGGGGCCTTGAACGAGATGATGTTACCATCGATTTCCACTTCAGGCTTGCCGTTGACAGCCGTACAAATCTGCTCCAGCATATTCTCGGTGAAGGTCATACCCCACAGCAGGTCCTTATAGCTGACGTACAGCTCCATGCAGGTGAACTCGGGGTTGTGGGTCTTGTCCATACCCTCGTTGCGGAAGTTCTTACCCATCTCGTAAACACCCTCGAAACCACCTACGATGAGGCGCTTCAGGTAGAGCTCGGTAGCGATACGCATGTACATATCCTGGTTGAGCGCATTGAAGTGGGTGATGAACGGACGGGCCGTAGCACCACCTGCAATGTTCTGCAGGATAGGCGTGTCAACCTCCGTATATCCGGCACCGTCGAGAATGCTACGAAGGGTGCGAATGATAGTAGCACGCTTCAGGAACGTATCTTTGACACCCTCGTTCACCACCAGGTCGACATAGCGCTGGCGATAACGGAGCTCAGGATCGTCGAACTTATCATAAGCCACACCATCTTTGTACTTGACGATAGGCAGAGGCTTCAGGGCCTTCGACAGCAGTGTCAGTTCCTTACAATGTACGCTGATTTCGCCCGTCTGCGTACGGAACACGAAACCCTTGATACCGATGAAGTCACCAATGTCCAACAACTTCTTGAATACCGTATTATATAACTCCTTGTCCTCACCGGGGCAGAGGTCGTCGCGGGTGATGTACACCTGAATGCGACCCTTGGAGTCCTGTAATTCTACAAACGAAGCCTTACCCATGACGCGACGGCTCATCATACGGCCGGCGATACTAACCTCACGGGGGGCGGCATCATCCTGAAAGCTCTCAACGATTTCCGTTGAGAAAGCGTTGGTAGGATATTCTGCGGCGGGGTAGGGGTTAATGCCCATCGCACGCAGTTGTTGCAGACTCTCACGTCTGCCAATCTCTTGTTCACTAAGCTCTAAAACGTTCATATTTATCTTTAAATATCACATAATACGTGGCAAAGGTACAAAAAAATGCACAAAGTACAAAAGAAAACACTGTTTTTCTTTTATTTTTGATTGCAACGCCACATTTTGAATGCGAAGCCACATTCATTCCCATCGCAAAATGGCGTGAGGGCTCGAAGATAAAAACGTGAGGGGGACGTGAGGGAGAATCGTTTACCCTCACGTGCCCTCAGCCCTTTATTTATCAGTGTTTGAGGCCTGTGATGTGAAAAAGTGAGGGACCTTTTGA